>Ga0210386_10000185_pt1 | contig 54048 bp, 50 predicted proteins | sample IncBWH32OmetaG_FD_160091 | JGI IMG/M metagenome (GOLD analysis project Ga0210386, IMG submission 160091) | Forest soil microbial communities from Barre Woods Harvard Forest LTER site, Petersham, Massachusetts, United States - Inc-BW-H-32-O ...
GAAGCTCAGCAGCCCACGCAGGCAATCGGCGGTAGCCTGGCGGCTCCAGGCACGAGTACACCGGCTCTGGCGGCGGAATCAACGAACGACCCGCTTCCGCCCGCTGCAGGCACGGTGGCAACGGACCCGCCGAACTCCTTCGCTTCGCGCGAGCCGCAGGCTTCTGAGCCATCGCAGCCAGAGGTTCACAATCAAGATAGCGACAACGATCCCCGTCAGGGTGACCATCCTGATTTAGCTCCCGAGAAAGTGACCGATGGCCGACCCCGCCCAGCCTGATAGCACTGCTCTACCGCCCGCCGAAGAAGATAGTGGCGGGAAGATGTCATTTTTCGAGCACCTTGTAGATCTCCGCAAGCGCTTGATCAATTCCGCTGTAGCCATCGCGCTAGGCGCATGCATCGGGCTGTTGGTTTCGAAGCATTTCATCGTCATCCTGGTGAAGCCGATGCAGGACGCGTTGCGGGCTTCGCATTTTGACGACAAGCTCTACTTCACGAGTCCCGCCGGTTACGTCACGCTGGTTATTAACATCGGCCTGTACCTGGGCATCGTGCTGGCGATGCCATTCGTGCTCTATCAGGTGTGGCTCTTTGTCGCGCCCGGGCTGTACAAGCATGAGCGGCGCGCCGTCTCGGGCTTCATTATTTCCTCGATGTTTCTGTTTCTCTGCGGCATTGCGTTCGGCTATTTCGTGATGTTGCCGCAAACTCTGCGATTTTTGATCGGCTTCGCCTACGACGCGCCCGTCAAACCGCTCATCAGCTACAACGAGTATTTCGAACTCATTTTGATTATTCTGGTCGGGCTGGGCGTGATCTTCGAGCTGCCGGTTCTGATTTTCATCCTTTCGTTGTTCGGTATTGTGACGCCGAAGTTCCTGCTGAAGAATTTCCGTTACGCGATGCTGATCATCACCATTGTGGCCGCGGTAGTGACGCCCACTCCAGACGCCACGACCATGCTGGTGTTCATGGCGCCCATGATCGCGCTTTATTTTATTGGCGTGCTGGTTTCTTACGTTGTGCTCCGGCGAAAAGAGTCCCAAACTCTGGCGGGCGGGGAGGCGCAATAAGTGTTCATTTCATGTAAGAAACTGTGGCTCGGGGCTGCGGCGCTAGTGGCGATTGCCGGAATTGTGGCGTGCGGGGGATCAGGCCAGCCCTCCGCGGCGTCTCCGTCCACCCCAACTGCTCCGTCTGCCACGAACCAGTCTGCTGCCTCCAAACCAACGGAAACCGCTCCGACCGCGGATCAAACCGGCGGCTTCGATGGCGCGAGAGCGTACGAACACGTCGCCAAACTCGTCAGCTTCGGCCCGCGTCCCCCGGCTTCCGAGGGGATACGCCGCTCGCAGGACTACATCATTTCGCAATTGAAAAATCTCGGCTGCGAAATAGATCAGGATGATTTTCACGCTTCGACGCCCAAAGGCGATGTGCAGATGAAGAACATCATCGCGAAAGCGCCGGGCACAGGGCAGGGAATCATTCTGCTTCTGACGCACTATGACACCCTGAGCAGCGTTGAGAATTTTGTCGGCGCGGAAGATAGCGCGTCTTCCACCGGCCTCATGATTGAAATGGCTCGGCAACTTTGCGGGAAGAAAGGGCCGAATTCAGTGTGGATCGCTTTCCTCGATGGCGAAGAAGCCTTCGTGAACTGGAATCAGGACAATGACCACACTTACGGCAGCCGCGAATTGGCCGCGCGCATGGCCCTTTCCGGAGACCTGAAGCGTGTGAGGGCCGTGATTCTCGCGGACATGATCGGGCAGTACAACCTCTCGATTCAGCGTCAATCGGATTCGCCGAAGTGGCTGAACGACTTGGTTTGGAAAACTGCCGCGCGACTCGGATATAAGGACATTTTCGTTTCACAAGAAACCCAGACCAGCGACGACCACGACCCCTTTCTCGAGCGCGGGGTTCCTGCCTTGGACATCATTGACCTCAACGATTATATAAGCGCAGGCTACTGGCACACTGCGCAGGACACGCTCGACAAAGTCAGCCCGCGCAGTGTCGCGATTGTAGGACACGTAATTCTGGAATCGGTGGACGAACTACAAAAGAAGTTTCACTGAATCATGCCGGCTATTCGTATCTCTTCTTCGAGCGGTCCTTACGTAGTGCATTGCGCGCCGCGACTTCTCGCTCGCTCGGCGTCTCTCGTTTCGCGTCTGGGCCATCCAACTGGACTTTTCGTGCTTTCCTCGCCGCACGTGTGGACTCACTATGGCCGGCTACTCACGCGCGCGCTACGCGGGCGCCATCGCCTGACCGCCATCCTATTTGACGATAGCGAGTCCGCCAAGGAGCTCGCCACCATCGAGCAAATCTCGCGGCAGCTGACGCGCGCGGGCGCGGATCGCGGCGCGACGATAGTTGCGCTCGGTGGAGGAGTTGTTGGCGACGTTGTGGGGTTCGTCGCAGCCACTTATTTGCGTGGTGTTCGGCTGGTTCAGATTCCGACGACGCTCGTGGCGCAAGTGGACAGCTCGATCGGCGGCAAGACGGGCGTGAATCTTCCCGAAGGCAAGAATCTGGTTGGCGCGTTCTATCCGCCGAAACTGGTAATTGCCGATCCGCAAGTTCTGCGGACGCTTCCGCACCGCGAATATCGCTCGGGGCTCTATGAGGTCGTCAAATACGGCGTCATCGCAGATCCCGAGCTTTTTGAATTTCTGGAGCGCCGCATGTTGGCACTATTGCGGCGCGACGCCGCTGCGCTTTCCTGGGTGATAGCGCGCTGCATTCGCATCAAAGCGCACGTGGTGGCGAAAGATGAACGCGAAGGCGGCCTGCGTCACATCCTGAATTTCGGGCACACTCTGGGGCATGCGCTGGAGGCGGCCACGCGTTACCGCCGATTTATGCACGGAGAAGCAATCGGCTGGGGCATGCTGGCAGCTACGCTCTTCGGCTTGGTAACGGGACGCCTTGGCGAATCCCAAGCGACGCGCATGATCCGTTTGGTTGCGAGCGTGGGTCCTTTGCCCTCCCTCGCGGGAATTCGCGCCGCGCAATTGCGTCCTATCCTCGTAGGTGATAAAAAGGCCCATAGCGGGCGAGTCCTCTGGGTGCTGCCTCGTCGCATTGGCAAAGTTGAATGGGGCGTCGGCTTGCCCTGGCCGCTCGTCCAGCGCACTTTTGCGGAACTCCCAGCCATTTCCGCAATGGCGAAATTCTGACCTCGCAATCTATGCGCATAACAACCTTCACTGAAAGGCCGCCGAAGCTGCCGGGCACGCGGCCTGCTGGGACCTTCAACGAAAGGGAGGCCTCCGCGCGCGTGCGCGATATGTTCAGCCGGATTGCGCCGCGCTACGATTTCCTGAATCACTTTCTATCGTTTTCGTTGGACCGTTACTGGCGGCTTCGCGCGGCGCGGAAATTTCACCGCATCCTGCGGCGCACGGACGCGCGCGTTCTGGATTTGTGCTGCGGCACGGGCGACCTGACCTTTGCGCTGGAACGCGTGCGCATCCGCGAACTCCGCGATTCCGGCGCTTACCGGTTTCCGCTCATCGGTAGCGACTTCGCGCAGCCCATGCTGAATCGCGCACGCCAGAAAGCAGCGCAGCAGTCTCGTTCCGCTGTCTTTGCCACGGCAGATGCGCTACAGCTTCCATTCGGTGACGCGAGTTTCGATCTGGTTACCACGGCGTTTGGGTTTCGCAATCTGGTGAACTATGAAAATGGTTTGCGCGAAATTGCGCGTGTCTTGAAACCCGGCGGGCAGGTGGGAATTTTGGAGTTTTCAGAACCGGGTGCAGGGCCCCTGGCGGGACTATTTCGTTTCTACTTCCGGCAAATCCTCCCGCGCATCGGCGCGGCCATTTCCGGCAGCAGCGAAGCCTACAGCTATCTTCCCGGCTCAGTAGCAAAATTTCCATCGCCGCGCGAGCTGAGTGCGCTGATGCACAAAATTGGATTCACCCACCTCGATGTCCAGTCATGGAATGTGCGCAGCGTAGTCTTGCACACCGCGCGACGGCCGTAAGTTCAATCGCGCTGCCAAGCCTTGGTGGGCTTAGACTGTTGCATTAATTTTCCAGGCCCAGGATGCGAATTTTGTGCAGCAGGGTCTTGTACGATACGCCGAGCTTTTCAGCTGCTCGCGTCTTATTCCATTTGGAGTCGCGCAGCGCGTCCTGAATCTTGAACCGCTCGACGTGCTGGACGGCTCGCTGCGAGACCTCTTCGAGCGGTCCTTCCCACAAGAACTCTTCTTCCAGCATCCCGCTGGGCAACTGCTCCGCGGAGGGCTTGAGCGCGGGCAATTGCAGCGCGCTTTCGGTAATCTCCGGCCCGTTCGCCAGAATTGCGGCGCGCTCGATCGCATTCTGCAATTCGCGCACGTTTCCCGGCCAGGAATAGGTCAAGAGCCGTTCTCGCGTGTCCTCACTCAATTGCAAATCCGGCTTGCGGAACTCGCGGCGGAATTTCTCGAGGAAATATTCGGCAAGCAGCAGCACGTCGTCGCCGCGATCGCGCAGTGCCGGGATCGTGATCGGCACGGCGGAAATTCGGAAATAGAGGTCTTCGCGAAACGACTTCTCCGCCACGGCCGCGCGCAAGTCCTTGTTCGTCGCCGTCAAAATGCGCACATTCACTTCGATTTCCTGCGTTCCGCCGACGCGCTCGAAGCGCTTTTCTTCCAGCACGCGCAACAGCTTGCTCTGAATCGCCAGAGGCAGTTCGCCAATTTCGTCCAGGAATAGAGTCCCGCGGTGCGCGAGTTCCAGTTTCCCGATTTTCCGCGCACCCGCGCCGGTGTACGCGCCGCGCTCGTGCCCGAAAAGCTCGTTCTCGACCAATCCCTCGGGAATTGCCGCGCAATTCAGCGCCACGAACGGATGACTGGACCGCGGGCTCAGGTGATGAATCGCGCGGGCGAAAACTTCCTTGCCCGTGCCGCTTTCGCCGAGCAATAACACCGTGGAATCCGTGGCCGCCACGCGCTGGGTCATTTGGCTGGCATCTTTCATCGAGGGGTGTTCGCCGACGATTCGCGGAAAGCCGTAGCGCACCGCGTATTCCTCACGCAGCAACAGATTTTCGCGCAGCAATTCCTGCTGCTGCGCGGCGCGCTCGAGCAGCAATTTCAAATGATCCAGATCCACCGGCTTCTGAATGAAATCGAAGGCACCTTCCTTCATCGCGGTCACGGCCTCTTCGACAGATCCGTAGGCCGTCATCAAAATCACGGGCAGCGTGGCCTCCACGCGGCGCGATTCGCGCAGCACGTCCAGACCGGAACCGCCGGGAAGTTTTAAGTCGGAGAGAACGAGAAGATAGCGCCGTCCGCGGACTTTTTCGGTGGCAGAATTCGCGTCCGCGGCCTCTTCCACTAAATAACCCGCGCGTTCCAGCGCCTTGCGGAGCATCGCCCGCAGTTCGGCTTTATCTTCGACAAGAAGGATCGGTTCCATGAAGAACAAGTTCTAGCGCGCCCAGCCGATGTCTCCGCCGCTCCGGCGCAGTTCTTCTTCTGCGTCCGAAAGAGCTTGCTGGTCCGCTTCGATCTGTTTCTTTTTTTCGTCGATCTTGGCGGTCTTCTCGTTGATGTCGCTGCGCGTGTATCCCTGTTGCATGCCCTTCATCGGATCGTTGTAATACTGCACATCGAGCACGCCGAGCTCGCGCTGCATAATTTCGAGGTCCGCCTGATCCTGTTCCAGTTTTTTTCGCAGCCCTGTGAACCGCTCCCGCCACGCCTTCTCGTCGTTTCCAGAAGGAGGAGCGGCGGTCTTGCTCGCGGCCTGATCGCCGCCTGGTTCTGCCGCTGCGCCGCCCTCGCTGGATTCGCCCCCCGGCGTGCTGCCCACGGCGGAGACCCCGCCCTGGGTGGGAATATTGTCGTTATCGAAAACTCGCGCCGGTTTCGGCTGATCTTTTTTCTGTTCGCGCGCCTTGCGAGCCGCAGCCACCAGGGGATCGACCGGCGCAGTTTGAGCGGGCGCGGCGGATTGGGAGGGAGACTGCGCAGCCGTCTGCGACGACGCCTGCTGTGACGTTGGGCCAGACCTTTGACCCTGCTGATCCTGGTTCTGCTGCTGTGCCAGGGCACTCGCGGGGATCAACAGAAATGCCGCGACCGCCGCGCACAATAGGTCTCTACGCATGGCTTACGCCTCCTAGAAGCTCTGGACGGGCCTGCTACCAGTTTAGATGCGTGCTGCCTGGGTGGCAATCGTGGATGGTAGGGGGTCCTGCCGCAAAGGTAACCACAGCAGAAACTCGGCTCCTCCGCCTGCGCGGTTGCGGGCCTCGATGGTTCCGCCGTGCTGCAGCGCCACTTTTTGGACCACCGCTAGGCCCAGCCCGGTCCCTTCCGACTTGGTGGTGTAGAACGGCAGAAAGATCTTGGGAAGGTCGGCTTCCGGGATTCCTGGACCATCATCGGCGACACAGATGCGCTGCCACTTGCGCCCGCCAAGTTCCTCGATGGTTCCCGACATCGTCACCTTAGGAGACTTGCTGACGGTTTTCGCCGATTCCGCACCGTTGCGCGCCAAATTAAGCAACGCCTGCCGCAGCAGAGCCTCATCGCCCGGCAATTCCTGAAACGCGCCCTCAATCACGACAGTGCAGACCGGAATTGTCTCGCGTAGTTCTTCGGCTACCTTTTCCACCACGGTTTGCATCGGCACGGTTTCGTAGCAGATTTCTAAAGGTTTCGCGAAGCGCAGGAACTCCGTCACCACGTGGGTCAGCGCCCGAGTTTGGTCCAGGATTCGTTCGGAAGACTCGCGAACGTCCCCAGGCTTTGCTTCGCTGCGAATCATCTGCGCGTAGCCGGAAATCGTAGCTAGCGAGTTCTTGAATTCGTGCGCGATGCCGGCGGACATCTCGCCCAGCGCCGCGAGATTTTCCTTCCAGCGGATTTGTTTCTGCAGCGCGGTCAATTCGGTGAGGTCGCTCATCAGGCACAGCGCACCGCTGACTTTCAATGCCTGCGGCTGCGGCGGCGCGGCGTCGGCGGAAGCTTTTGTGGAAGCGCGTGCGGTGCGATAGATGGGCGAAATGGTCACCCCGAGATTCCGCACGGCGCCGTCCGAGGACATGTGCTCGATTTCGCCGCGTTGAAACGTTTTGCCGTCGCGGATGCAGGCAGTCAGCATCCTGGTGAGATCGGAATCAGCGCCGAGGATTTCCTTGTACGATCGATAGCGCAGCGGCTTGATGCCGAGCGCTTCTTCGGCCGCTGGGTTCGTCGAGCTGATCGCACCCATCGCGTTCACTAGCAGCAGGCCGGTTGGCATGTTGCGCGTGACTTCTTCGGTGAGCCGCTCGGATTCTTGCGCGCGTTCCTGCGCCAGCAAATGCAGCCGCGCCAGTTCCTTTTCCTGCGCGCGCAGCTTTTCGATTACGCCCTGCATCGAAGCGGCCATGAACGCCGAGGGATTTTCCGTGTCTGAGATGGGATTTGACCAGTCTTGCTTCTTGCCGCGCGATTCGTCTCGTAAGTACTTGCGCAGCATATAAATCAGCACCAGAGCGCCCGCACATAAAAACGCGACGAGCCCAGCCGCGAAGCCGAAGTTGTAAGGCAGCACGGATATCCGATGATGCGCGATGGGGGCTATCACGGCCAACATAAAAGGGTTCTGTTTCGTCATTATCGCACCATCAGCAGCGACGAATACCAATTCACGACCGGCGTTCCGAAGAACACAACGAGTAACGCGCCGGCTCCGAGAAATGTTCCGAACGGCAATTCGTAATCCGCGTCCTTGCGCCGTGCCAGAATTACGGCGACACCTAGCACGCTGCCGAGCACAGAGCCTGCCAGGATTGTCAGCAACGTCCGCTTAGCGCCTAAAAACGATCCCACCATCAGCATCATTTTCACGTCGCCCAGGCCCATGCCTTCGCGTCCACGCAGACGGAAGTAGGCTTCCGACACCAGCCAAAGTAATCCGCCGCCGACCGCCGCGCCCAATGCCGCGTCCACGAAAGAAAGCACTGGCGCCGGAGGAGGGAATTCGAACAGGTGATTCGCGATCCAGAGGGCCGTGCCATCGGTGGGCTTCACAAAAAAGCTCAGGGCAAGCCCTAATCCGAGCCCGGTGAAATTCACGACGTCCGGCAAAATGCGTTCGCGCAAATCCGTGAACACCAGCACAATCATGATGGCCGAAAACAAAGCCCATTTCGTCGCCTCGACTGTAAGCCCGAAAACCAGCAAGCAAGCAAGAAACAGCAGGCCGGTCAGCAACTCGACCAGCGGATACATCGGCGAGATTTTCGTCTTGCAGCCGCGGCATTTTCCGCCCAGCAGTATGTAGCTGATTACCGGAATGTTGTCGTAAGGACGGATTTCCTGCCTGCACTTGGGACAAGCGGATGCCGGCAGCACGATGGACTTCCCGCTAGGTATTCGCAGGATGCAGACGTTCAGGAAACTGCCAATGATCAATCCGAACAGGAACGCAAAGACCGCGATCAGCGTTTCAGGGGCCACCTCTCGATTTTGCCCGAACGTCGTGCGCCCCTCAAGCCGACCCTCGGCCGTCGTGCCCGAGTGGCTAATGCACCCAAGCTGCGAAGCTTGGCACAACCGCGAATGAGAGCGCAGCCTCTCGGACGGATTCCCAAAAAATAAATATACAAAGTACTTTGCATGATAAAGTAATGTCCAGGAGGTTCACTCATATGCGTTCTGCTCGTCCATCCGCCACATTAGAATCGGAGTCCTGGTGCCGGTACTTCTCAACCATAGCGGTCGCTGAGGATCATCTGCCTTGGAGCCACCCGACTCGACTCTCCGGCGAGGAGAAACATTGCATAGGCAAATCGATTCAGCAGTTCCAATTAGGTGAAAGCTCGAGCGGGCGTCGTTTATTGCAGCGAGGTCTTGCCTATTCGCGCTCTGCGGACGATCCTCACTTTGTTTCAGCCTTGTCTCTGTTTGTGAAGGAAGAACAACGTCATAGCTCACGCCTTCTGCGATTCATGCAGCGGGAAGGAATCCCCGCTTCTCGCAAGCATTGGGTGGATACCTTCTTCCGGCATCTTCGCGTGCTGGCGGGATTGGAACTGTCCTTGCGGGTCCTGGTTTCGGCAGAGATCATCGCTGTTCCGTATTATCGCGCTCTTCGCGCCGCGACCAGCTCATTCCTCTTGCAGGCGATCTGTAGCGAAATCCTTGGTGACGAAGCCGCCCACCTGCGCTATCAAGCGTCCATGCTTGCACGCCTCGGCGCTCAACGGGCGCAGTGGGTTGACCGTATAATCTCGCGCGTCCATCAACTTTTCTTGCTGGCGACCTGCTATGTCGTATGGGTCGAGCATGGTCAGGTCTTCCGGGCTGCCGGATACTCGCGTCAGGGGTTCTTGACCGAGGCGTTCTGGGAATTCAACTGGCTCGACCGTGCTGTCTGTCGGCGGCTGTTCGGCGCAGATATCGGCGGCCTGCAAGATGAGAGGAGGCAGGATTCCCGGCCTCGACTCACGGCAGCTCCGGGCATTCCAGACTGAGCCGCACCTTGAATCGTGAGTCGTCATTTGAACGCCACAGGTGCGTTACGGTATATTCGATAGTTTACATACCATGTCCTGGCTCGAGCAGAAGGTGCGTGCTTATGAAGAGATGCGCTTTGCGCAGGAGCAGAATCGTAGGATTTTGCCTTTTGGGTGGGGCCTCGAGCATATCGGTGGTCGCGTCGACGAACCCGATCCACGCGGTTGGCTCGAGCGCTTTGCGGCGGATGCCGTAGGCGATAGCGACGCTTGGTTCGCCACCGAGGCCGCAAGCGATTATTCGCTCGATCGGGACAATGTCGTCACCTTCACCAGCGCCATCGAATCGCCCTGGCCCGAAAATAATCGCGTGCACGCCCAATTATTCCAGGCGCGCCGCAGCGGTCCAGCAGTGGTAGTGCTCGCGCAATGGAACTCGCGTTGGGAGGAGCAGCAAAACGTCTGCCGCTGGCTGAATCGCTTGGGAATCACCGCGGTGAAGCTGAGCCTGCCCTATCACGACCGGCGCGCCATTCCCGGCCATCCACGCGCCGACCACCTCGTCGGCCCGAATATCGGGCTGACGCTGCAAGCAAATCGCCAAGCTGTGCTGGACGTCAAGCGCACTCTGCGCTGGCTTGAACGCGAGGGCTACGACCGGCTGGGCATTCTCGGCACAAGCGTCGGTTCATGCCTCGCGTTTCTTACCATGGCTCACGAACCGGCCCTGCGCGCCGGCGCATTTTTGCACGTTTCCACTTACTTCGGCGACGTGCTGGCGGCCGGACTCACCACCTCAAACGTTTGGCAAACCCTGCGCGAACAGCTTTCTCTCGATGAAGTGCGCCGCTACTTCTCACCCATCAGCCCGTATCCCTACATCAATCGTCTGCACGGAACGCGCAAGAAAATCCTGGCCATCAGCGGCCGCTACGATCCAACATTCCCGCACGAGCTCACGAACGATTTTCTCACTGCGATTCGCTCGGACGGCGTCACCTTCGAGGACCTGTTGCTGCCCTGTGGACACTATTCGCTCGGCGTCGCGCCTTTCAGCTACGCCGCAGGGTACCGCTTCGGCACATTTCTCTTCCAGGCGCTGGCCTAAGTTAACTGATGCGGACCACGACGGAGACAGCAAGTAAGTCCTAACCGCCCCACGCAACATATTCCCCTCGCCGATTCGGAGCTGCCGCCATCAGAAACAAAGCATCGAGCGAGCCCCGATGGCGATTTGACCTACCGTTGAGAAGAAGATCCCAAATCAGCGCAGGATTTCGCTGAACGCGCCCTCGGCGATCCGGCGCTCGACGGCTCGAATGTCCGGCGCAAGCGACCGGTCCGCATCCACCATCTTCGACTGCGCGCGCACGATTTCGTACCCTTTTTGCGCTTCCTTGCCGGTGCGCAAGGGCGCGAGCAGGTCCAACCCTTGGCACGCCGAGAGCAGCTCGATGGCGAGCACGTTACGCAAGTTTGTCAGCATCGGTTGAATTCTCCGCGCGCCGCCCATCCCCATCGAAACGTAATCTTCCTGATTTGCCGACGTCGGAATCGAATCCACCGAATGTGGCGTCGCTTGTGTCTTCATTTCGCTGGCCAGCGCTGCAGCCGCGACCTGCAGAATCATGAACCCGGAATTGAGGCCCGCCTCGCGAATCAAAAACGCCGGCAGCAAGCTGGTCTGTGGATTGGTCATCTGCTCGACGCGGCGCTCGGAAATTCCCGCAAGGGTAGCGAGCGCCAGGGCCAACTGATCAGCCGTCATCGCGAGCGGCTGCCCATGAAAATTGCCGCCGCTGATCACTTCGCCTGAATCCGCAAAGACCAGAGGATTGTCGGTCGCGCTGTTCAGTTCCACCGACAACGTCGCGCGCACTTGATCCAGCGTGTCGCGGACCGCGCCGTGCACCTGAGGGGTGCAGCGCAGGCTGTACGCGTCCTGCACGCGCTTATCCTTTTCTGCGGATCGGTGCGATTCGCGGATGGTGCTGCCGTGATTCAGGCGCCGCAGGTTTCGCGCGGTGATAGCGTGGCCAGCATACGGACGCACGGCCGCGATTTTTTCATCGAATGCAGCCGGGCTGCCGCGCAAAGCATCCAGTGAGAGCGCCGCCGCCACATCCGCCGTATCGACCGCCATCTCAGCGTTGCGCAGACCCAACGCTAGCAGAGCGAGCATGGCTTGCGTCCCATTCAGCAATGCGAGGCCCTCTTTTGCCTCCAGCGCGAGGGGAGCGATTCCCGCGCCGCGCATCGCATCGCCACCAAAAATCGCCCGTCCCTGAAAAATCGCCTCGCCTTCGCCGATCGCCACTTGCGCCAGGTGCGCGAGCGGAGCGAGGTCCCCCGACGCGCCCACCGATCCTTGCGAAGGAATCACTGGATGCACCCCGGCATTGAGCATCGCGCACAAAGTTTCCGCAACGACCGGACGCACACCGGAAAATCCCTTGGCGATGGCATTAGCCCGCAAGACAAGCATCGCCCGCGTTTCCTGCTCGGTCAGGGCTGCGCCCAACCCGCACGCATGGCTCCGCACCAGGTTCACTTGCAACTCGCCGATTTGCTCGCGGGAAATGCGGACGGAGGCCAATTTTCCGAAGCCGGTATTGACGCCGTACACCGCGGCGCCGGATTCGATCAGCCGCTCAATCACGGCGCGCGATGCGAGCATGCGCGCACGCGCTGCCGGAGCGAGCTCAACTTCCGCGCCCTCAAACACAACGCGATACAAAAGCTCGAAATCGAGGTGTTCGCCGTCTATTGGGGTCGCGCTCATGAATTTTGCGGCTCGTGGGCGGTCACGTGGGCAGCGGCCGTGGCGGCAGGGAAGTACTTGCGATATTTTTCGGGCAACGACTTCGGCCGCCCCAGCGGTCGCAGATCACGTGCATCGTGTCGCCCGTCGCCAGCAGCTCGCCAGAACCTTGATGCGTAATCTCGTAGCCGAATTTCACGGTGCGCCGCTGCGAGCTGAGCACTCTGGTCCGAATCACCAGCACGTCATCGAATCGCGCCGGACGTTTGTAACGGCAATGCGCGTCCGCCACCACGATGTAGCTATCGTCCTCGAGTTCCATTTGCTTGTATTCAAATCCGAGCTGGCGGCACAGCTCCACGCGCCCGACTTCAAACCACGCGAAATAATTTCCGTGGTAAACCACGCCCATCTGATCGGTCTCGGCGTAACGCACACGAATTGTCGTTTCTGCGTAATCCATAGGCTTGAAAGTGTATCAAAGAACCGAAAACGTATCGGGCTGTTACATCGATAGAGGAATCGATTCGTGAGCCGGCGAGTCCAGCGATCTCAGCTTCCTGTCCATTTCGGACTCCGTTTTTCGAGGAACGAGGCGAGGCCCTCGCGAAAGTCTTCGGTCCCGCGTATTGCCGCGTTCTCCTGTGTGGCCAGCTCGATTTCCTGGGCAATTTCGTCCTCGTCATAGCGAAGCAGCAGACGTTTGGTTCTCCGCAGGCTCGTGGGGCTATTGGCCAGGAGTACGTCCACGAATTTATACGTGCGCGCCATCAAGTCGGCAGCTGGCACAATTTCGGTCACCAATCCAAGACGATAGGCTTCTGCGGCGTCGAAAATGCAACCTCGAAGAAGAATCTCGCGGGCGTGCTTTTCGCCGATCTGCCGGCGCAGCAACACGGAAACCAGCGCGGGGATGAATCCAACGCGAACCTCGGTGTAGCCGAACTTGGCATCCGGCACTGCGAGAGTGATATCGGAAAAAGTCGCGATGCCGCAGCCTCCCGCGATCGCTGCGCCGTTCACCGCTGCGATCACAGGCTTTGGAAAACTATAAATTCGATGAAACAAACGAGCCATTTCGCGCGAATCGCCCAGATTCTCGGCAGCGGTTTGCGTCGAAATGGCTTGCAGAGTTTCCAGATCCATGCCGGAGCAGAACGCCTTGCCCGCGCCAGTTAGAATCAGCACGCGAAGCGCGGGGTCTGCTTCCACCTCGCCCAGCGCCGCAAGCAGCTCCTTGACCATTTCGCTGGAGATGGCGTTGCGCTTCTCGGGCCGATTGAAGGTGATGGTAGCGACCGCACCATCCACCTCGTATTTCAGCGTCGCGTAACTGGGTTGCCGCGCTTTGTGCGCTTTGTCAGTCATGGAAATTTTCTCTGCAAATGAACTTCTCTCGGAGCACCAGACGTGTTTGCGCGAGCAGTGTGCCGGGGCCTAACTAGGCTTTGCCGCCTCCGCAATGTGTGAGTACTTCTCGCGCAACTCTTCCGTCATCGCGCACGCGACCGCAAGAGATTTCGTGTCGATTCCCGTGGAAACTCCGCGCGACGCCAGCGTGGTGAGCACTGCTTCCGTCGGGATGTTGCCGACGAGCTCATCACCTGCGAAGGGACATCCACCCATTCCCGTCAGTGCACCGTCAAATCGCCGGCAGCCCGCCTCATAGGCTGCCAGAATCTTTTCCGCCGCGCGCTCCGGACGGCTATGCAGGTGCACTCCAATATCAACGCCCGCCACACACGACTTCACAGCCTGGTATAGGTGTGCGACTTCTTCTGGCGACGCAGTCCCCACCGTATCCGCAAGTGAAACGGTGCGTATGCCTAGATCTTTCAGCCACACGAGCGTCTCTTCGACGAGTTCTGGCCCCCACGGCTCGTCATAGGGGTTACCAAACGCCATCGAGATATAGACCACGAGCTTCTTGCCTGCGGCCTTGGTGTCGCGCTGTAGCTTTTCCACCAGCTCACGCGATTCTGCGCGGGACATGTTCGCGTTCGCGCGCCGAAAGTATGCCGAAATAGAATACGGGTAGCCAACGGTCGTCACGCCGGGTATGGCAAGCGCGCGCTCCAGGCCGTGCGTATTCACCACGATTCCAATTATCTCGGGCGCGTCTCCCGAAGGAGTCTTCATTTCACTCAGACGCTCCATGACCGCCTCGCTATCCGCCATCTGCGGCACATGCTTCGGCGAAACGAAACTGACTGCGTCAATGTGGCGGAATCCCAGCGAAATCAGCCGGCCCAGATACTGCACTTTCTCTTCGGTGGGAATGATCTGGCGCAATCCCTGCCAGGCGTCCCGCGGACATTCGACTATGGTGACTTCGTCGCTCATAAGTTTTTAGAACCAAGGGCTCCGATATATATGGATGGCGTACCACTGCAAAAAGATTGCGGCCAGCACGGAAATTGTCATCAAGCCGATCGCGATCCGCGAAATCTGTCCTTCGCTCACTTTCAGAACGACGAGCGCCGCCGCCACCACAATCCCGATACTTCCGACGTACTGCGACACTTGAAACATAAACCATAGCGCCGAGCTGCCCGTCCCCCCACTCTGCGCGATCGCCGAAGAGGTGAACACCGCGAACAGCGACGGCAGGCATAACAGCACCGTCGCGCCGAGCAATCCAAAGCCGCCCTTCCTTGGACTATTCGTCATTGTGTGCGGTCAGGAGTTCACAGCTGAAGCTCTAGAGTCAACTTTGATTTTGAGATCTCAACTCTCTTCACGTCTGAAGCACTCCCGTCTTGAACTCCGCAATCTTTGGATTCAGAGACGCGGCGTCCAGTGCTTCGATCAACGCTTCTCGCGTATGTGCAGGATCAATAATCGCATCCACCCAGAGCCGCGCTGCAGCATAACGCGGATCGGTCTGATGCTCGTACGTTTTGCGGATGGATTCGTGCAGCTCCTTTTTCTCTGCGTCGCTCAGTTTTTTGCCTTCGCGTTCCAGCTGCTTGATCTTGATTTCCACCAGCGTGCCTGCCGCCGAATCGCCGCTCATCACCGCATAGCGCGCAGTGGGCCAGGCGAAGACGAAGCGCGGATCGTAGGCCTTGCCGCACATGGCGTAATGTCCCGCGCCGAAACTTCCGCCGCAAATGACCGCAATCTTCGGCACGACGCTATTGGCCACTGCATTCACCATCTTCGCGCCCGCGCGAATGATTCCACTCCATTCCGCTTCCTTGCCCACCATGAATCCGTTCACATCATGCAGAAAAATCAGCGGGACCAAGTTTTGATTGCAGTCGAGGATAAATCGCGCCGCTTTGTCCGCAGACTCGGTGTAAATCACGCCGCCAAATTCGATGCGCTTCTCGGCGGTGCCGGGAGCCAGTGTGTTGACGTTCTTCTTCTGATTCGCGACGATTCCGACGGCCCAGCCGCCGATCCGCGCGTAGCCGCACAACAGCGTCTGTCCATATTCCGCGCGATATTCCTCGAATTGGCTGCCATCCACAATCCGCGCGATGATCTCGCGCATATCGTACTGCTTCCCCGGATTTGCTGAGAATATCCCATAAATATCTTCCGCTGGATACGCGGGAGGCGCCGGAGTTTTATGATCGAAGGGCGCGTTGGCCCCGTGCCCCATCTTATCCACCAGCGCGCGCAAACGCTTGATGCAGGCAGCATCATCCGGTTCGCGAAAATCAATTGTGCCGCTGATCTGCGCGTGCATCTGCGCGCCGCCCAATTCTTCGGCGGAAGTCTTCTGTCCGATCGCGGCCTGCACCAACGCAGGACCAGCGAGAAACAGCCCACTGCCTTCTGTCATCAGGATTTTGTCGCACATCACCGGCAGGTACGCGCCGCCCGCCACGCACATGCCCATGATCGCCGTAATCTGCGGAATTCCCATTGCGCTCATCACCGCGTTGTTGCGAAACACACGGCCGAAATCATCGGTGTCCGGGAAAACATCTTCTTGCAGCGGCAGGAACACGCCGGCGGAATCCACCAAATAGATCGTGGGAATATGATTCTCGATAGCGATATTCTGCGCGCGAATCACTTTTTTGGCGGTCATGGGGAAGAACGCGCCCGCCTTCACGGTGGCGTCGTTCGCGATGATCATCACCTGCCGTCCGGACACGCGCGCAAGCCCGGTAATCGTTCCGGCGGCCGGGGCGCCACCCCACTCTTCATACATTTCGTACGCCGCGTAGAGCCCCAGTTCGAAGAACTCGGTTTTCGGATCAATCAGCTTAGAGATGCGCTCGCGCGCGGTCATTCGGCCTTTCGTGTGCTGCGATTCGATGGCTTTTGTGCCGCCGCCTTGAGATATGCGCTGTTCTTCGTTCTTGATTTCGGTCAAGCGATCCACCATCTGCCGCGCATTTTTTTCGAAATCGGCCGACTTCTTATCCACACGCGTTTCGATCTTCGTTCCACTCACCCAGCGTTCTCCTGGCACAGAATCGTTCGCCTGACGGTCTTCTCAGAGGGCTTAGTAGGCCCGCAACCGAAGAATTCTATCATCGCTGGTATGTTTTGACTTCCGCGCTGCGTGCGTTAGAATCGTCGCCGGCCACGGTATCACGTTATTGCCGCTGGCCAAATTCTCCTCTGGAGGCGCCTGTGCGCTGCTGTTCCCACGCGAAGGACAGGTCTGCCTCCGGCTCGCCGCATTAATTAGGCATTCCGGCAGGTCGCTAATCCGTTCGAAATTATCATTGCGGGTGCAGGGCCGTTATAGTCCGCGTCCGCCGAACCGCGTGCGAGAGCATGTAGAGGAGATCCAGCAATGCGATTCATTGATGTTGATTTGGCGCGTCGCATCGAAATGGCCGAAGCGAACGCAGGACGTGAATGCGCCGAAGCGTTTCATAGCCTCCATCCCGATTTTCCGGTAGCCGTTCAGGAAATTGCCGGAGGCACCGCGGTTTTTGCCGGGATCGGTTCACCGATCACTCAAGCGATTGGTGTGGGCCTCCATGGAGAGTTAACCGACGACGAACTGGATAGCCTCGGCGAATTCTTTAAAGCACGCAATACACCCTCTGCAGTCGAGCTTTGCCCGTTCGTCGAAATGTCTCTCTACGAGAAATTCGCGGCGCGCGGATACAAACTGCTGGAGGTCTCGAACGTATTGCTTCTCGATGACCTCGCGCAGAGTCTCGAGGCACCCACTGGAAGGCCACCCGGCGTTACCGTTCGCGCCGCATCTCCCCACGAATCGAAGCTCTGGACCCAAACTGTGGCCCAGGGATTCGCCGAGCATTTCCCGCTGACGCAATCCATGCTCGACGTGATGGAAGGCTTTTGTCATCGAAGCGGCCCGTGTTGTTGCTTTCTGGCTTTGGTGGATGGTGAACCCGCGGGAGGAGGCGTGGTTTCCGCGTACAAAGGAGTGGGCGGACTCTTCGGCGCCAGCACGCTGCCAGCATTTCGCCGCCGCGGCGTGCAAACGGCCTTACTGAACGCTCGCCTCGTATGGGCGCGCGATCACGGCTGCGATCTGGTGGCGAGCATCGCACAGCCCGGAAGCGCTTCGCACCGCAATATCGAACGCTTCGGCTTCCGCGTCGCATATACACGCACGAAATTGGTGCGGCCACTGTAGAGCACATTCAAGATCATCGGTTGTTATCCGCAAAGGTCTGGTGTATTACGCATCTAGGAACTTCAAAAACAAATGACATCTCCGTCTTTTCCCGGGTCGGGAGCATTGCCGATCCAGCCGCGCCCTCGGACCTGGTTCGAGCGATGGCTTGTGACGATACTCATTGTCGCTGCCGTCTTCATCATCGTGGCATTCATCGGCGCGGTGTTTTACGGTATCGAGTATGCGTTCAGGGCTTCCTACCCATATCAACAGGCCGTGCAGCGGGCGACAGATTCACCAGCGGTCGCGGAGAAGATCGGAGTACCGCTGGATATCGGTTGGCTCGTTTTGGGCAATATCAACTCCAGTGGACGAGAGGGAAGCACAACCATGAGCATTCCAATCTCCGGGCCATACGCCGTGGGACACATCATCGTGGTGGCCAACAAGCACGCGAATCAATGGAAGTTCGAGACTCTTGAAGTGGAAGTAGACGGTCAAGACGAGCGCATTCCGTTGCTCGAGTCGGCGCCCGTGAATCTCCAGACGCGAACGGCAATCCAACCTGAGGCGTAAGTCGGCGAGTGAGTCCCACAGACTACGGGATCGCCGCGCCCGATGCCTGTCGCCTACGCGCCAGTCGGAATGCCTCAGCGATGAGTTCTGGGCCGGAGGACAGGCCTGTGATCAATCCGCACGCAAATGCCTCCTGGGCGTTGATCTTGGCGCCAGTGACGAGCATTTCCATGGCCCGGCCGCGCCCAACGAGCCGCGGCAGCCGCTGCGTTCCGCCCCAACCCGTGATGATTCCCAGCGCGCCGCCAGGATACGCAAAAACCGCATCGTCGGTGGCGATTCGCGCGTGGCACGCAAGCGCCAAATCCAGCCCTCCACCCAGACAAAATCCGCGAATGGCCGCAACCAATGACTTTCGGCTGCGCGCAACTGTCGCCATTACCTCTTGCCCGCGCCGCGAAAACTCGAATCCCTGCGTGCCGTGAAGCTGAACGACTTCCACGATATCTGCGCCGACTGCAAACGCACGTTCGCTCCCGCTGACGACTGCCCCGGCAAGTTCGGGCGCTTCCGCGAGTCGCCTCATCTCGCCCTCCAGCGCATTCATTACCGCGGGTTCCAGGCGAGGATATCCGTCACCGCCTTCCAATGTGAGAAGGAGTATGTCATCGCGCGTGGTCGCGACCAGGCGAGTGCTCACTGCCGCGTCAGGCTCCGTGCGGAGCGGTTGGAACGCGCTGGCGGATGAAATCAACGATGGATTGAGTGGTGGTGCCGGGAAGAAAAACTTCCGCGATCCCGCCCTTCTTCAGCGCGGGAATGTCAGCCTCGGGAATGATGCCGCCGATAAGCACGGTTACGTCATTCATCCCTTTCCCGCGCAGAAGTTCCATCAATCGCGGACAAAGAGTATTGTGCGCGCCAGAAAGAATCGATAGCCCGATCACGTCAACGTCTTCCTGCGCCGCGGCCGACGCGATCATTTCCGGCGTTTGCCGCAAGCCGGTGTAAATCACTTCCATGCCCGCGTCGCGCAGCGCCCGCGCGATGATTTTCGCACCGCGGTCGTGGCCGTCCAAGCCGGGCTTGGCAATCAAAACTCTAATCTTCTTGTCAGGCATATGCTCGCAAGAATACTCAAATCGCCCTGAAAACGATAGAGACAGTCGTTTTCGTATTGTCGGAAGCTATTTCAAATCCAGCAGGAAATCCTCCACCAAGGCGTTGAACTTGTCGGCATCGTCCACAAACAGGGCGTGCCCGTCGCCCTCGAATACTTCCAGCTTCGAGCCTTTAATTTTCGACTGCATGTCCACAATCGTGCTCATGTAAGAGCTCTTTTCCACGCAAATCACGGTGGGCTTGTCAATCTTCGGCAACACCGGGCGGTAATCCGACACAAAATAGCCAACCAGGAGCGCTACTGCCGTATTCGTAGGTACGCGCAGCGATGCCTGGATCAGTTTTTGCAGGTAATCTTCCGGCTGCGGTTTGTGGAAGTTTATTTTTCGTATGAATCCGTTCGCCGCGTTCTGCCTGTCCTCCAGGATTCCTTTCAACATTCCAAAATCCTGGTCGGCGTCGCCCATCCCGCGGCCGCCGGCATCATTATCCACGAGCACGAGTCCGGCAAAATCTCCAGTTCCGAACTGGTCCACATAGGCCATCGTTTCCACTACTGCCATGGACCACGACACGATCACCACCGGCGCAAGATGCAACTGATCCACCACGGCCTTAATGTCTCGTGCGCGAGCTGCTGGATACAGCCCATCGCTGGTTTGTGAGGAGTCCCCCTGCGACCGGGGATCCATCGCCACGACGCGATAATCGCGCGAAAAATAATCAATCTGCCTCTGCCAGATCCATGCTGGCATCGTCCAACCCGGGACGAACAGAATGGAAGGGAACTTGTGTCCCGCGGAAACTCCAATCTCGCCTTTCTCAATCACCGCGCCTGCCGGCATCGGATTGCCGACCTGCGCGCTGGGTGTAGTAGCCAATCGCCCCGTCTCAAGGTAATGGATCTTCACCCCATCCGAAGTAGTGACGAAGCCACCTTTAACCGACGGCTTCTTGTCCTTCGCATGCGCCACTCCGGCACCAAACGCCAAACCAAACGCGATTGCCGCGATAATGCGCGGTCGAGCTGTGCCGGTCGAGGTGGCTCTTGTCGCGGGCTTCATATCTCCGTGCACTCCGGATTTCCTCTATGCTTTATGGGTTAAATCTTTAAAACCAGCCAACTCCCAACCGGAAACGGCGAATGCCATCCTTAAGCACCGCAACATTAAAGTTAATCAACAATCCAACCTTGCACCCGGAGAGTCGAAGGTACGTAAGGACAACAGCTTCATGTATAGGCGCGAAACTCTCCGTTGCCTTCAACTCGACAACCACGCGTCGGTCGACCACGAGATCCATTCGATAGCCGCATTCAAGCTCCACCTCTTTGTAGACGGCGGGCGACGGCTTTTGACGCTCCAACCGAATCCCCTGCAACGTCAACTCTCGCGCCAGGCACTCTTCGTCGGCGGACTCCAGAAGCCCGGACCGAGGAGCTTATGAACTTCTATGGCTGCACCAATGATTGCTCCGGTGATTGCATGGTCGCCCACGGTGGGCTAGGGTCCACAACTTTACCACAGAGGACACAGAGGGCGTGCAGAGGGCACAAAGACGACTCGCAACAATTCCGATATCGCGAGCGGCGTAAGAAAACGCTCGCTACGTAATCGCGACTTCTTCGTAGATGCCGAAGACTTCGCGCATCGCATCGCAAATTTCGCCTAGGGTGGCGTACGCCTTCACCGCATCGTAAATATGCGGCATCAGATTTGCCGTCCCCGCTGCCGCTTTGCGCAAAGCGTCCAGCCGCCGTTCGACTTCCTCGTCCGAACGTTCCGCGCGCAACTTCCGTAGCCGAACCGCCTGGCGTTCCGCGACCGTCTCATCAATCTGCAGGATCTCGATGCCTTTTTCTTCGGCCACGTAGTCGTTCACGCCGACGATGATCTTTTCCTTACGGTCCACCGCCATCTGATACATGTATGCGGCCTCCGCAATCTCGCGCTGCGGGTAGGCGCGTTCGATCGCGGCCACCATGCCGCCCAGCGCGTCGATTTTCTCGATGTAGTCCCACGCGCCGCGCTCGACTTCATTCGTCAAAGTCTCGACAAAATACGATCCGCCCAGCGGATCCGCCGTATTGGTCACGCCGCTCTCATGCGCGATGATTTGCTGCGTGCGCAGCGCCAGAGTAGCCGCAAATTCGGTCGGCAACGCCCACGCTTCGTCCAGCGAATTAGTGTGCAACGACTGAGTGCCGCCCATCACCGCAGCGAGCGCCTGCAGAGCCGTGCGCACCACGTTGTTATAAGGCTGCTGCGCGGTCAGGGAACATCCCGCGGTCTGCGTGTGGAAACGCAAAGCCCATGAACGGGGGTTCTTCGCGCCAAAACGCTCCGTCATCGTCTTGTGCCAGATTCGCCGCGCCGCGCGGTATTTCGCGATCTCCTCAAAGAAATCGTTGTGCGCGTTAAAGAAAAACGATAGCCGTGGCGCGAAGTCGTCCACATCCATGCCGCGCCGCACGCCCCATTCGACATACTCGATTCCATCGCGCAAAGTGAACGCGAGTTCCTGGATCGCCGTCGAACCCGCTTCGCGAATGTGATAGCCGCTGATCGAAATCGGATTGAACCTCGGAGTGTTTTTCGCGCCGAACTCGAGCGTATCCACCACCAGCCGCATCGAAGGCTCCGGCGGGTAGATGTATTCTTTCTGCGCGATGTATTCCTTCAGAATGTCGTTTTGCAGTGTGCCGGATATTTTCTTCCAGTCCGCGCCCTGCTTTTCCGCGACGGCCAGGTACATGGCCCAGATCACCGCGGCCGGCGAATTGATGGTCATCGAAGTCGTCACATCAGCCAGCGGGATTTTGTCAAAAAGCACTTCCATATCCGCGAGCGAACTGATCGCGACTCCGCACTTCCCAACTTCGCCCTCCGACAAGGGATGATCCGCGTCGTAACCCATCAAGGTTGGCAGATCGAACGCGACCGAAAGTCCCGTCTGCCCCTGCGAGAGCAAATAACGAAAACGCGCGTTGGTGTCCTCGGCGGTTCCGAAACCGGCAAATTGCCGCATCGTCCACAATTTTCCGCGGTACATCGTCGAGTGAATGCCGCGCGTGTAAGGAGGCGTTCCGGGATAACCCAAATCCGTCTCCGGGTTCCAATCCGGCAAATCGGCGGGAGTGTATAAGCGCCGGATCGGATAGCTTGAGACCGTGGTGAATTCAGCGGCGCGCTCGGGCGATTTCTGCAACGTAGGCTGCAACGTTTTCTCTTCCCACGCGCGTTCGCCTGGTGAAACCTGGCGCTCCGGCTCTAGTGTCGCCGTCGTTTGCGATCTACTCAACTTCGCTTTGTCGTTCGATTTCTCGGCCATGGGAGGGGCTCCTTACAGACACGCGCGAGGCGCCAGCAAAGCACAACGGCGACGCTAACAACATTTTAGGGCAATGAAACGGCAGCGGCAACAAGCAGAAAGTCGCGGCAGGTTGCTCCCAAGCAATTATAAATTCCCGTGCGCAGTCCAGCAAAGGTGCTAACCAGAAGGCACAATCAATTTGGAGTGCGGCGGTTTACCGCCGCCTTGCGATTCCGTTGGAGCCCAGACGCCGTGAAGAAAGAGCGCCTGGCATAGCTGCGGCACCGGTAGCGGTCTAAAGGTCGCCGCTACAGAGGCAATCGATCTACTTCGCGCCCATACCGACGTCCCCCACGGGAGTGCCGGGTATCAATGGATCACGGCCTGTCGTGCCGCGTAGCGCGTCTGCCACGGTGATGTGATTCACTTCCAGCGTGCGTCCCATGGCCTGGTTGAAATTGACCAGCGCTTCCGTCAGATTCGCTTGCGCGCGCAAAGCGGTGCCTTGTGCCGCCGTCAAATCGCGTGACCGCAAAACCACCTGGTAGCTCGTCGAAGAGCCTAGTTGATATTTCTTCTGCTCGGCGTCGAGCGTTTGTTGTGCGAGCGTGCGCGCCTTGTCGGCCGCCGCTACTTGCGCGCGATCCTGCTGCAGTGCGATCAACGCGTTGCGCACGTTGAGTACGATGGTGTTCTCGGTCTGCCGGTACTGCACGCGCTCCTGGCGCTCGTCGAGTTGCGCTCGTGCGCTGTCCGCTTGCGCTGAGCGGTTGCGAATAGGCAGGGTTAAGTTCACCCCCACCGCATAGGTCGGGAAGTCGTTGTGAAAGACGTTGCCGAGAGAATTGCCCAACCCGCCCGGCACAATCGTTGTTGCGGTGACCGGAAAAGCGGCAAACGCCTGGGTCCCATTCACCAAAAGAATATTTCCGTTGGCGTCCACCAGGGGGGATGCTGTGTCGGCTGCGAATCCACCGGTCGCGTTCGATTTGATCCTGTTGCCGTTCAGCCCCTGCGCCTGGTACTGCACGTAGGCATTGAGCGAAGGCAGCAAGCCGTTCGCAGTCGCCTTCACTTCAATACCTGCGTTCTTCAGGTTCAAGTCCGCCTGATAAAGCTCGGGACGCTTCTTCCAGGCTTCCTGCACGGCGTCCTGCAACGGGATGTTCTCCACCAAATCGGGCGTCGAGATGCCGGTAGTTGGAATGATTTCGATGCCGGCCACATCTTTCGCCAACAAATTCTTGGTGATATCGTTCAGCAGCACGGTTTCCTGCTGCAATCGCGTCGTTTGAGCCACGATCAAATTCTGCTGATCCGTCGCCAGTTGCGATTCCGCCGTCAGCACATCGAGCGGCGCCATAGTGCCGATCTCCAGCTGCTTTTTATTGTCCTCGTAAAGTTTCTGTGAAACTCCGACTGCGGCTTCCTGCACCTTCACATTCTCGCGGTCGTAAACCAGTTCCCAATAATCATTGGAAGTTTGCGTCACGGTTGCAATCACTTGTTGCGCGAATTGCGAATTCGCCACCTTAATCGAATTTCTCGCTTCGATGATGTAGCGCGTGTTGGGCAGCAGGCCGAACCCATTCAGCAGCGGTTGGGACAGCGTCGCCGTCATAATCGGATTGAGTGCCGGATTGAAAACCACGTCGGATAGGTTCGTGGATGATCGGGTGGTATCGAACGTTACAGAAAAGTTTGTGCCGGTGTGAAAACCCTGCGTATAGCCAAGATTCACGAAGCCCGAATTCTGCTGGACCAAGGGAATTGCGGTTGTGCCCGCGCCGGAAGTAAACGGATTGTTGATGGGAACATTGGCGTGCGACCACCCGAAGTTCGCGGTGGCGATCGGATCGAATGACACCGACGGCGACGATCCCAGCACCACTTGCTGCGTGCTGCTGCTCTGCGGAATTCCACCCGCCTTTGCTTTCAGCAACTGTGTTTGGGCGATCCAGGGGATGAACCGCGTCACGTTGATGTTCAAATTGTTTTCGAGCGCCAGCGAAATTGCGTCGTCCAGGCTCAGCATCAGCTTGCCGTCCTGAATCAGCTGATCAATTCGCGACGAGTTCGTCAGCATCGGCTCCGGGACATTCTGCGGCGTATAGGGATCCCAGACGGCTGGCAAGGCGCGCTTGGGTCTTGAATAGTCGGGCCCTTCGACATCCCGCAAATCGCGCGCTGGCTCCGTCGCGGGCGCTCCGGTTTGCGCTTGAGGCTGACTCGGCGGCTGAGTCGCCCCCGGGGCTTGCCCTTGCTGTTGCTGCTGCGCCTGGTTCTGATCCTGCCCCTGTTGCGCTTCAGCGTACGCCGGCGAAATCACCAGCGAAGCAGCCGTCAGCAGCACCACCGCGACATGTAGCCTTCCAATCATCGTGTTTTCCTCTCCCAAAAAGTGAAGCCTCAAGTTCCGCAGCCGTGTACCTTACTCAAACGCACGAACAAGCCTGTTTGTTTCAATTTATGTATCCGGGTGCAACGCAGCGGCCATGCCTATCCGCTTGAAATTAGACGATTAAACGGGAAAACGGCAGCGTCAGCCGTTCATTTTCGAACAGTGCTGTGCGTAGCCGAACATGCTCGGCGCGAAGTTTAGCATCGCGACCTGTCGCTGACAATTGCAGCCGTAACGAAGAGGTTTGGTATCGGCGGTTGTGTCTCGCGAATTCCGGACGCAGCCGGCATGGTTCGCTTTCTCCGCGAACTCACTCTGCCTTTCTCTCCCGTTGCTGAGAGTGCTGAGAGCCCTCCCGTTGACACTCCCAGCAGCAACGAACTAACATGCCCGCGGGACCAAATGCCCAGCGCTCTCAGTCCGCGTTCCTCTGTGTCATCTCCGAGCGAACGGTTAGCGGTTCGGTCGCTCCTGGTTTTGCTGCTGCTTGGTTTTGTCGCCCTGCCAATATTTGGTCAAGCCGCGATTCAGATTCCGGCCAAGCCCACAGGCTACGTCAACGATTTCGCCAATGTTCTGAGCCAAAATGCACGCAACCAGCTCACCGCGCTCTGCACCGAAATTGATCAGAAAGCCAAAGCTCAAATTTTTGTCGTGGCGGTACCGTCGCTGAACGGCCAGCCGATCGAGGACTTTTCGCTCAACCTGGCGACCAAATGGGGAGTCGGCCCAAAACAAACGTCCAGCGGCGTGCTCATATTGCTCGCTGTGCAGGACCGCCAGTATCGTTTCGAAGTCGGCTACGGGCTTGAGCCAATTCTCCCGGATGGGAAGGTAGGCGGCTTCGGCCGCGAAGCAGTTCCGTACCTGCGTGCCGGGAATTATGACGCGGCCTTGATGGTCATGACCCGGCGAGTCGCCGACGTCATCGCCCAGGATCGTGGGATCAAGCTCAGCGCGGGGCCACTACCACCCGCTCGGACCGATCGTTCGACCGGGACACCATCTGGCGGAATACTGACCCTTCTGTTACTTGGGTTCTTCATTTTTTTCTTGTTCAAGATGATGAGTGGCGGGTCCGGACGCGGTGGCGGCAGCGGTTGGTGGATTGGTCCGATGATCGGCAGCGGAATGGGCCGTGGCGGCTGGGGTGGCGGTGGATTCGGTGGCGGTGGCTTTGGTGGCGGCGGAGGCGGTTTTGGAGGCGGGGGCGGAGGATCGTTCGGCGGCGGTGGCGCCAGCGGCAGTTGGTAATGGGCGGCGCTGGTAGGGGCGGGTCTCAGAGCCCGCCCGATGTGGACACGGATACGGCAAAGGTCGTGCAATGGAAGCCAAATTAACTGAGCTCGTTTCCCGGCTGAAGGCCGCCGCGAAAGAGAACCTGAAGGCCGTCGTGCTATACGGCTCAGCCGTCACTGGCGAATTTCGCGCAGGACACTCGGACCTCAACGTTCTCTGCATCGTCGAGCACGCTGCTTCAGCCGACCTTGAACATCTGCACGCTCCGGCCGACTGGTGGGTGCGCCAGGGCAATCATCCGCCGCTGATTTTCACGCTCGAGGAGCTCCATCGTTCCGCGGACGTGTTTGCCATCGAACTCCTCGATATCCAGCGCCACCACCGCGTGCTCTTTGGCGAAGACTTCCTCACAAATTTTGACGTTCCGTTGCGCCTGCATCGCTTGCAGGTCGAACGCGAACTGCGCACCGATTGGCTGCGCCTACGTCAGGTGGTGCTCGCCGCGCCGTTGAGCTACAAAGCGCACCTGGGCATCATGTCGCAATCGCTTTCGGCCTTTTGTAATCTTTTCCGTCACGCGTTGATCGCGCTGGGCCAGCCGATGCCGGGAACGAAACGTGAAGCCGTAGCCGCCGTAGCTACCCTAACTGGCGCCGATCCGTCCGCTTTTCACGCGATGCTCGATCTAAGAGAAGGGAAGCGAAAACCAAGCAGCGTGGACGTCGAAGCCTCGCTGCACGCCTACCTCGAATTCGTCGAGGTAGTAACCGATGAAGTGGATCGCCGGCTCGACGCGCTGTGATCGAAGGTTCCGGTCTCGCTCTGGCAAAAAGGACTTTCGCAGTATGATGGCGCCACAAAAGTTCCGAACCGGAGGTTTTCCATGAAAGCAGTAGTTGCATTAATCGCGATCATCGTTCTCATAGTGGCCGTGATCGGCGGCGCGTACGTCAGCAGCCGCAACCACATGGTCACGCTCGATGAGCAGGTGAAATCCAACTGGGCGCAAGTGGATGTCGTGCTCCAGCGCCGCGCCGACCTGATTCCGAACTTGGTCAACACCGTGAAGGGCTTCGCCGCGCACGAAGAAACCGTCTACGCCGATATCGCGAACGCCCGCGCCGCCCTGCTGAGCGCCAAGACGCCCTCCGATAAGATCGCCGCCAACGGCCAACTCGATGGCGCTCTCGGACGTTTGCTCGCGATCAGCGAAAACTATCCGCAACTCAAATCGAACGAAAACTTCCTGCGTCTGCAGGACGAACTCGCCGGCACGGAAAACCGCATCGCCGTTGAACGCAAGCGGTACAACGACTCCATCCAGGCGTACAACACTTACATCCGCCAGTTTCCGAATAGCATGTTCGCGGGTTGGGCCGGCTTCCAGCCGAATAACGCGTACTTCCAGGCGTCCGCGACCTCGCGCGAAGTTCCCAAGGTTGAATTTCCGGCGGCTAAGCCGTGAGGATTGTCGTTGGCAGGCACGCGGAGCCATAACTAGCACATGGGATCGGCTCCTTCCGACTGACGCACAACTTATGGGGAGTGCGGCGGCTTGCCGCCGCTTTTTTCAGCGAGGCTTGCCTCGCGCGGAAGAGTGCGATTCGGCTCTGGAGACATTTCATGTGGAGCGGAACTTTTCAGCGCGGCGCAACTATTCATTCTTGTTCCGGGGAGAATGGGCGTCTGCTTGCCGGTTTGGCGAATGTGAAGTACCGGGCCGCTTGCGTTCGCTTGAATCCACCCAATCTTCGGGAGGAAATCCGATCCGCCAAAAAAGCGGCGACGCTTCCGTGAATTCCAGGCCTACTTCCGTCTTGCTGCCTTTGTTCTCGCTGATGAAAGCCACCTTGCATTCCACTTCTTCAGCGGTCTTCGGATTCACGATCGAAACGTGCTGGCCTCGTGCGACCGGAGCCGCCAGCGATATCAGGCATCCGTGCGCGTTCACCGTCGTGGTTTTGGTTTCCTCTTGAAATGGTTTGCCTGCGCTGGTGCCACGCACCAGCACCGCCATCAGAATGTGAACGCGTTGTGTGCGCCGCAGCTTGCCATAACCCGGAGTCGTCGGGCCGGGTGCTGAATCTCTGCCGTTCGTCATCGATTTCTCCCGTTCATCGTGACGTCCATTTTATGCCAGGCTTGGGAACGTGTCCCCTACGCAATTCGTCATATTGAAACAATCGGCCTGCAAAAGCGAAGCCTTTACGCTCGCTGCGTCCATTCGGTCACGTCTTGGTTAACCCGCCTTACTTCCTAGCCATTATTACAATACGATGAATCCTGCGCGCCCGCCTTGACCCTCCTCCCATCCCGCGCTAGGCTAACTGTAGCAGGGGTTGAATTCTTGTCCTGGAGACATCGCTTCCGCGAGACTTGATGAAACAAACCGTCCGGCTGGCTGGTGGTATTAACGAACTGTTCGGCACCCTCGACGAAAACCTTAAGCTTTTTGAGTCCGCCCTTCACGTCACCACGCATCTGCGTGACCACGATCTGGAAATTGAAGGCTCGGCGCCACAAGTGGAACGTGCTGCCCAAATCCTCGGCGAATATAACCAGCGCATCCGCGATGGCCGCCTTCCGGATAGCCAGGAAGTGAAATCGCTGCTGCGTATCGCGACCGGCGAGCCCGCGCCCGCGCACCGTGGCGCCTTCTCTCCCGCGCATACTCGTTCCTTCGGAAAAAAGACAATCGTTCCCAAGAGCGCGAACCAGAAGCGCTACATCGAAGCGCTCGAAGCTTATGACATGGTCTTTGCCATCGGCCCGGGTGGAACCGGCAAGACGTACCTCGCCGTGGCCATGGCCGTCACTGCGCTGCTCTCGAAGCAAGTGAACCGCATCATTCTGGCTCGTCCCGCAGTCGAAGCGGGTGAGCGCCTGGGCTTTCTTCCCGGCACGCTGCAGGAAAAAGTCGATCCCTATATGCGCCCGCTGTACGACGCGCTGCACGACCTTCTCGAAGCCGATAAACTCGAAAGCTTTCTCGAGAAAGGCATCATCGAAGTTGCGCCGCTGGCTTTCATGCGCGGCCGTACGCTCAATGATTCCTTCGTCATTCTGGACGAAGCGCAGAACACCACCAGCGAACAGATGAAAATGTTCCTGACGCGGCTGGGATTCAATTCGAAAGCCGTCATTACCGGCGACGTCACGCAGATTGACTTGCCCGAATCGCGCCGCTCCGGCCTGATCGAAGCCATCGAAATCGTCGGCAAAATCGAAGGCATTTCGCTGATCTATTTCGACGAGCGCGACGTGGTGCGTCACAATCTGGTCCAGCGCATCATTAAAGCCTATGACGAACACGCCGCCACGCATCCCAGCCAGAATGGCCGCGGCCCTGTCGCGGGACATTCCGCTCTGAAAAATCCGCGGGATTAGCCGGCTCGCATGATTCTCAATCAACAGCGGAGCATTCGTGTTTCCATTGCAGCTTTGAATACGTTCCTCTCCGCTGCCCAGAAACGTCTGCATCTTTCGCCCGATTCGCTCACCGTCGCGCTCGTCACCGACGCGCAGATGACGCGCTGGAACCACGCGTACCGTGGCAAAAATCGTCCGACCGATGTATTGTCCTTTCCACACGATGGACCCCGTCGCTATACCGCAATTCGCAACGGCCAGCCGCTGCGGCACGCTTCGCGCACCGCCAAACGCAAGCGCGCAGCCTCTTCTCCGTCCTCGGCTTCCTACCTTGGCGATATCGCGATCGCGCCCGCTGTTGCCCGCCGCAACGCGCTCCGTTTCGGCCGCACCTTCGACCAAGAAATGCGCATCCTCATCCTCCACGGGGTTCTGCACCTGATGGGCTACGACCACGAATCCGACAGCGGTCAAATGGAACGGCGCGAAAACCGACTGCGCCGCGAACTAGGATTGGCCTAGCCATGCCCATTTTTCTCTACAGCGTCGGCGTACTGGCTCTGACGGCCGGTCTCGTCGTATTTTCCTATTTCGACCGTGGATTCCGCGAACTTGGCCGCGTGCACACCGGGCGCATTCACGATCACCTCCAGACGTTCGAAGCGGACGTCGAGCCGCGTTTCCACATGGATCGGCGGAGGGCTGCGCTCGCCTTCAGCCTGCTGGCGCGCTTCTGGCTCGTTCTGGTAGCGGCAATCACCGCTCGCGGCGTGCTCTTTTTCGTCCCCGGCACTTGGGAAGCGGCCGTCGAGATGATTTTCTTTCTGGGCGCCGAAGTTGTCGTCGCCATGCAGTTTTTCCCAGCGCTCCTGCTCGCCCGCGCTCCCGGAAATTGGGTACTGCCCTTCGTCCCGCTGGTCCGCGTGCTCCTTTTCATCATCTGGCCGGTGCAGGCCGTTCTGGAACTTCTGATCTCGGTTCTCCACTTGTCGGAGGAAGCCGAGGTGCACACGCCTGCTGACGAGCAACAGCAAGCCATCGAAGCGTTCGTGGACGCTGCCACCGAAGAGGGAATCATCGAGCAGGACGAAGCGCGCCTGATCGAATCCGTAGTCGAATTTGGCGACAAGCGCGTGCGCGATGTGATGACTCCGCGTCCCGACGTCATTGCTATTCGCGCGTCAGCCTCGCTTGAAGAACTCGGTGAATTGGTGGTTGATACGAAGTTTTCGCGCCTGCCTGTCTACGAGAAGTCGCTCGATGACATCGTCGGCATCGTCATGGCGCGCGACATGCTCGAAGTCCCCGATCGCGACGCCGCGCATCGTACCGTGCGCGAGTTGATGCGTCCCGCGTTGTTCGTGCCTGAAACAAAGTTCGGCTCCGAATTATTAAAGGAAATGCAGCGTAAAAATCAGCAGATGGCCATCGTGATTGATGAATATGGATTGATGGCAGGCGTCGTCACGGTGGAAGATCTGGTGGAAGAAATCGTGGGCGAAATCGGCGAAGAGGACCGCACACCCGCTCCCGATGTAGTCCGCGAGGCCAGCGGCGCGCTCATAATGCGCGGTAGCGTTCAACTCGATAAGGTCAACGAACTCTTCGGCGTCCAACTCGACGCCAGCATGCAACATTCCGCCGCCACCACCATCGCCGGCCTGCTGAATAGCGTCGCCGGCCACGTTCCTCGAACCGGCGAAACCGTTGACGCCGACGGCCTGCGCTTCGAGGTTCTCGAAGCTAACCAGCGCAAAGTTCTCCGCGTCCGCGCCAGACCCGTGCCGTCGGCAGCCGCCTCATCCGCTCGCACTGTCTAATACGCCGATTCCGTGTCCATAAACGGCTCGGGCTCGCCTGCGGCGAGCCCGAACGAGCCTTCTCAGATGCGATGGTTAGCGAAGCCCGGAGACTATCCGTGCGCCGCCATCTTTGCGAAAAATGCGGTGGCGCGCTTGTCGATTTCCTCGGGCGTCAAATCTTCTACATGAGTCGCGACTCCCCACTGGTGCCCGAACGGATCGGTTAGTTTGCCGAAGCGGTCGCCCCAAAATTGATTTTCCAGCGGCATTTCCACCTTGGCTCCTGCTTTCACCGCGCTGTCAAACATCGTGTCGGCGTCCTCAACATACAGAAACAAGTAGATTCTCGGCGTTCCTGAAGTGCTTCCGGCCATGGGTCCCATCTCGTCATTCAGAAATATGACGGAATCACCGATACGCAATTCCGCGTGCGAGATTTTGCCGTCGGGCGATGGCATCCGCATGATTTCCTGCGCATTGAACGCCTTCTTGTAAAAATCAATTGCGCGGGCTGCGTCCTTGCAGGTCAACGACGCACTGATCGTATGGTATCCCTCAGGGATTGCTCTTACGTTGTGAGCCATGGAAGGCCTCCTCTTTAGGCTTGAATGTGGCCGTGCAGTGTGTCGCGCGGATTGCCCCGCTGTCCGCAGCCAGATAGCTCTGGCTCACTGCAAGCGAGGTCGAGCATACAACGATGCACTCGGAAGTCAAGAGTTCATGGCTGTGGCGAGCTCATTGACGATTTATTCTTCGCGCGTTCATGCGACCGTAACGTCGGAGGCGAAGCCGGGGAGCTAGGTCCACGTCACTGGCACCATTTCCCCGTGATCTCTCTCTGTCTCCGTTAAATCTTTGCCTTTCTTAAACACACTCCGCCCGGCGAGTCCCTGCTCCGTGCTTCCTGGCCTCTCGGCTCCTGCTTCATTTCCTAGCTGCCTCCTAAAGGCGTACAATTCTCCTATCCATGCCCTTCAAGTCTGGCTTCGTTGCGATTATCGGCCGCCCCAACGCGGGCAAATCCACGCTCGTCAACACGCTTGTGGGCCAGAAAGTCGCCATCGTTTCGTCCAAGCCGCAGACGACGCGCAACCGCATCCAGGGCATTTTGAATCGTGACGACGCGCAAATCGTCCTCGTGGATACGCCGGGAATTCACCGGCCGGAGAATGTCCTTAGCCGCATGATGATGGACGAACTTCAGCACGCCCTGGAAGGAATTGACATCCTCTGCCTCATCGCCGACGCCTCGGCCGATTTCGGCCCCGGCGACAAATTCTCGATCCAGTGGATTCAGCGCTTTCGCGGCCCAGTGTATCTGCTGCTCAACAAAGTGGACCGCATCGCCAAACCGCTGCTGCTTCCGATGATCGAGCGTTACAGCAAAGAATTCGAGTTCGCCGAAGTTTTTCCGATCTCTGCGCTCACTGGCGCTGGCTGTTTCGACTTGGTCAGTTCCTGGCTCACGCGCCTACCGGAAGCCCCGCCGCATTTTCCCACCGATCAGTTCACCGACCAGCCCGAGCGTTTCTTGGCCGCCGAAATTGTCCGCGAAAAGGCGATCCTCGCCACGCGCGACGAAGTGCCGCACGCTATCGCCGTGCTCGTGGATAATTTCGAGGAAACGCCCAAGCTTCTGCGCATCCGCGCGACAATGTACGTCGAGCGCGACGGGCAAAAAGGAATCCTGATAGGGAAGAGCGGAGAAGCCATCAAGAAAATCGGCACTGCGGCGCGCAAAGAGCTCGAATCAATCCTAGGTGCGAAAATCTTCCTCGAACTTTTTGTCAAGGTTCAATCGAACTGGCGCCAGAACTCCACCCTTGTCCGCCAGCTCGATTGGCACCGCCAACTGGAGCAACTCGCTGAGATTCAGGAAGCCGAAGAAGTCTGAGAGATCATTGAAAGGTGTGGATGTAGGGGCGGCGCTGCTCGCTGCGCCAGAGCTTGCCCGGACGCAAAGACCTGCCTTCGTTCACTCGGCGCGCGCACAACCCCGAAGCATTCGCCTTGCGCAGGCAAACTAAGACGGACCAGATGGTTCACCGGTCAGCGCTATGCCCGCATCGGTGCCACGCTTTTGGTATTTTCTCAGAAGAACAACGGGCAGTGAAACGAGGCAAATCAATCCACCGATTCCGGTCCCCGCCAAACCAATGACCAGCGCAGCCACCTGAGACTCGTTGGCGCAAGGTCCGAGCGGTCCCACGACGGTGAACACGGCCAGAAAGCCGAGAAGTCCCAAGCCGAAAAAAATCAGCCCAGCTTTGAGTGTCGCAACCATTATGTTAAGCAGAGAATATCACCGATGGGCTTACCGACCGCGCACCTCGCGTCAACTATTCCGCCCGCGTCGGTGCGATCCCCAACGACCGCATCTTGCGGTATAAATGGCTCCGCTCCAGCCCCAGCGCCTGCGCCGCTTTGGTCATGTTCCAGCGATTCTCCTCCAATTTGCGCAACACAAATTCACGTTCATACGCTGACCGCGCCTCCTGCAAGCTCTCGTAAGGTTTTTGCGGGCTCTTGGAGGCCCCGCGAAAAATCTCAGGCGGCAAGTGATGCGGCTCGATTCGCGGAGACGGGCAAATGATCACCAGGCGCTCGACAAGATTCTTCAGTTCGCGCACATTTCCCGGCCAGGGATAATTCAACAGCACGTCCACAGCGGCCGCGCTGAACTCCTTCGGTTTCTTCCCGTATTCCCGCGAAAAAGCGGCCAAAAAATGTGGGGCCAGAATCGGAATATCCTCCACTCGCTCACGCAAAGCCGGAACGTAAAACGGAATCACGTTGAGCCGGTAAAAAAGATCCTCGCGGAACGCGTTCCGAGCGATTTCCTCTTCGAGCTTCTTGTTGGTTGCGGCAATCACGCGCACATCCACGGTCGCCGGCTGGTTGGAGCCCAAAGGCTCCACGCGCCGCTCTTCCAGCACGCGCAACACCTTCGACTGCGTTTTCAAACTCATGTCGCCGACTTCATCCAGAAATAACGTTCCGCCGTCGGCCTTTTGAAACTTACCTACTTTGTCTTCGCTCGCGCCGGTAAAGCTTCCCTTGCGATGCCCGAACATCTCGGATTCGATCAATTCTTCCGGAATTGCTGCGCAGTTTACTTCCACAAATTGCATCGAACTTCGCAAACTACTGTCATGCAGCGCCCGCGCCACCAGTTCTTTTCCCGTCCCACTCTCGCCGTAAATCAAAACCCGCCCGTTCGTAGGCGCAGTCAACGCAATCTGCTGACGCAACGCCTTCATCGGCACGCTGCTGCCGAGTATCTGATGTTTCTCTTCCAGTTCCGCGCGCAGCCGCCGGTTTTCCGCCTCCAACCGCAGGTATTCGAGTGCGTTGCGCACGACTAGCACGACTTTCTCGAGCGACAATGGTTTTTCGATGAAATCGAAAGCGCCAAGCTTGGTAGCGCGCACCGCCGTCTCGATGTTTCCGTGTCCTGAAATCATCACTACCATGGGAGCGCCATCCTGCGCCTGAATGCGCTCTAAAGTGTCCAAGCCGTCCATTTTTTTCAGCCACACATCGAGCAGGATCAAGTCAACGCTTTGCCGCTCCAAATGCGCGAGGCACTCTTCTCCAGACGCGAGGGTTTCCACACCGTACCCTTCGTCACGTAGCAGCGCGCCAAGGGATTCGCGAATCCCGCTTTCGTCGTCAACAATGAGTATGGAGGCTGGCATGCTCGGTAGCGCCGGCGTTCCACCGGCCGTCTTATTGCAACCTTGAACCCGCAGAACGCAAGGAGGCAAGTGCCTTGGTTTTTCTCTGTGAACTCTTGTTCCGAACTCTGTGAACTCTGTGTTAATTCCTTCCCTTGACTTTGCTCGAGGTGCCTAAGCCGGCGCCACAGGAATTTCCGCCGCAGGAAATCGAATCAGAAATCGAGTGCCGGTAGGCAAATTGTCTTCCACCCGAATGGTCCCATTGTGCTCGGCAATGATGCGGCTGGCGATCGCGAGCCCCAACCCGGTCCCGCGCTCCTTCGTCGAAAAATGCGGCAAGAACAACCGTTGCTTGTCCTCCGGAGAAATTCCATGCCCGCTATCCGATATTTCGACTTCCACGGCGTCGCCGTCACCTTCCACGCGCGTAGCCACGCGCAGCCGGCGAATCGCTGCCCCTTCCATCGCCTCCGCGGCGTTATCAATCAAATTCGCAAGCACACGCCGGAGCAATTCGCGATCGGCCTTCACCGGCGGCAATGTCGCCGCCAACTCCGTGCGCACGGTAACGCCTTCCAGTCGACCGTGGAACAGGTCCAGCGCACCCGAGACAATCGTATTCAAGTCTTCCGGTGCCAGCCGCGCGGAAGGGAAGCGTGCAAATTGCGAGAACGCATCCACCAGCGATTCCAACGTGTGCACCTCGCGCTCGATCAGGCCAGCACACTCGGCTGCAAGCTTCTCGAATTCGGATCGCCCTCCATCCGGCTTCTGCGCGCGCATGCGGTCCAAGTAACGCAGCAGTCTCTGCGCGGAAAGCTGAATGGGCGTTAAGGGATTCTTGATTTCGTGCGCGATCCGCTGCGCCACTTCTTGCCAAGCTGCGGCCTTTTGCGCGCGCAGCAGGTCCGTCAAATCGTCGATCACGATCACGAATCCAGGATTTGACCGCCGCGGCCCCAGCGAACTAACCGTCACCGCCGCCCGCACCAGTCGTCCCGCCGTCGCGACCTCAATCTCGCGCGAAGCCGCGCCCATTCGCAGCGATTGCCGCATCAGATGCAGCACCGCGCGCGCCGCCTCCTCGCCCACTAACTCCTGCAAAGTCCGCGCATCGCGCGCCGAATCGCCCAGGATCGCCGGCACCGCGGAATTCAGCCGGGCCACTTCGCCCGACGAATTCAGCGACACAACTCCGGTCGGAATATTTTCCAGGATCGCCTCCATTAACTTGCGACGCCGCTCGCGCTCTTCGATTGCTTGTTCCAGGCTCTGCGTAAACTCGTTAATCTGCCGGCGTCCTTCGCCCAACTGTTCGGTCATGCGATTGAACGAGCGCACTAGCATCCCCAATTCGTCCTGCGCCCGCACATCGATCTGGTAATCGAAATTCCCGCGCGATATTTCGCGAGTAGCTTCGGCGAGAGCCTGAATCGGCACGGTGACTTGCTTGGAGAGAAACAAAGCCACCCACGTAGTAGTAAAGACCAACATCAGAGTCATCAACAGCAACGCCAACAGAATTTCCCGCTTGTACGCGCGCAGATGCTGCTTCTGTTGCGCGTAGGTTTCCGTCTGAGTTTGAATCTCGGAATACCGCGACAAGAAATCCTGAGGCAGGATTCGAGCAACATACAGCCTCGCATCGCCCAGCGGTGCACTGCCTGCAATATACAAGTGATCGTTCGTCTGCCAGATTTCGGCGCCGCTGGGAAGTGTACGCACCAACTCAGGCGTGATCGTTTCCATCTCCGGAATCATGGCCTTCTCGCCTTCTTTGGCGGGTTTCACGTACGCCACACCGTCATCGGCGACCCCACTTGAATGTGCGATCCACGAAGCATCCACGGACCAGGCCAGACCGAGCAGCGATTGATCTTGCTTGCTGCTTGCTGCGGCCTTCGCGGCGATCGCGTTCAAGTGATCCATGTTCGCGCGGCCCAGATCGGCCAGGAGCTTCTGGCTCTGCTCGTTTGCAATTTCGAGGGGCCGAGGAAACCATGAATTCAGCGTGCGATTCACCAGCGCATAGCTGAAAAAGAACAGGAACACGATCGGCAGCAGCGAGACGCCCATTGCGCCAAGTACCATCTTCACCTTGAACCGCGAGCCCATCTGGCCGCTGCGTCGTTCGGCATACAGCCGCAGCAGGCTGCGCGTCAAAATCAGCGTGAACACCAGCAGCGCCGCCGCCAGCAGCGTCGAAAGCGCGAACATCACAACGAAGGCGTTGCCTTGCTCCGGCCGCAGCGGAACATCCAGCGAGCCCAGCGTGAACACGGCCGCCGTCAGCATCACCACGACAATCCCGCCGAAGATCAGCCACAGCTGCCGCCTCCATTTGGATTGCTCGCCCTTCAACGCCCCTCCTCCAGATAGCGCCCCAGCGGACATTCGCCGCACCGTTCGTCATGCGGGCGGCACCAATTCCTTCCCGTGTGGACGATCAACGCGTGCAGTTCGTTGAATCGCTGCACATCGCCGGGGAATTGGCGTTCCACCATCCAGCGAACGTCCTCATACTTCGCCTTTTCGCCGATCCAGCCGTGCCGTGCGAACATGCGTTTCGTGTACGCATCCACCACGAACACCGGTTGCTGCCCCGCATAAAGCAAGATCGAATCCGCCGTCTCCGGCCCGATGCCCCACACGCCCAGCAGCTTGTCGCGCAACGCAAGCGTCGGCGTAGCAAACATTCGGCGAAGCGACCCCGCGTACTGCGCCCTCACAAACTTTACAAAGACCTTCAGCTTGCGTGCCTTCTGGCGAAAATAGCCGGCAGGCCGCAGCAGCTTCGCCAGGTGCTGCTGGTTTACGCGCTCGAGTCCCTCCATCGTCAGCAAGCCTTCGCCGCGAAGATTCGCCAAGGCTAACTCCACATTTGTCCAGGAAGTGTTTTGCGTCAGGATCGTTCCAACGATCACTTCGAAGGGCGTGTCGCCCGGCCACCAATGCTGCGGCCCGAGCGCGGTAAACAGGGAATTGTAATACTCATCTAAAGGAGGTTGTGACTCGGGCTCGGTCCGTCCAACTCCGCGGATGCGGACGGGCCGCGCCGGTGAAGGTATCTTGTCGGTCGTGAGGGGGATTCTTTGCGCTGCAAAACGCGCCTTTTCGGGCGATTTTGGCATGGAAAACACACCATACCGACCCTGTTTCGCCATGTCAAGCCAAGTGTTGCGCGATTGCCACACCACTGTGGCTGTTGGGTAATAGTCTATTTATCGACCTCGTTTCCAAGGTCTGGAACAGAATTCGATCCTGTAGCGTCCGGTCTGGCCTTACCAGACCGGGTATGTCGGACCGCGCTAGCCATTACGTTTCTGAAAATCCCGCATGAAGCCGACCAGTTCGTTCACGGCCTCAACCGGCACGGCATTATAGAGCGAAGCCCGCATCCCACCGATCGAACGGTGCCCTGGCAGCCCCACCAGCCTGGCAGCCACGGCCTCCTTGGCGAACTTCTTTTCAATCTCTTCGTTGCCTTGTGCCACTCGAAACGTAACGTTCATCTTCGACCGCGATTCCTTCTCGATCGGACCGGAATAATATCCGCCGCTGCCGTCAATCGCGTCATAAAGCAGCTTCGCCTTGGTTTCGTTGCGCTTTTCGATGGCTCGGACGCCGCCTTCGGCCTCAATCCACTCCAGCACCAAGCCGACCATGTACACCGCAAAGGTGGGAGGCGTGTGATACAGCGAATGTTCCTTGATGTGCGTGCGATATTGCAGCACAGTCGGCAGATTCTTGTCGGCGCGCTCTGCCAGGTCTTTCCGGACGATCACCACTGTCGCGCCAGAAGGCCCAAGGTTCTTCTGTGCACCAGCAAAAATCAGCCCAAATCGCCGCACGTCCACAGGCCGCGACATAATGTCGGACGACATATCGGCAACCAGCGGAACCTCGCCCGTTTCCGGCGGCGCGGCCCACTGCGACCCCTCGATCGTGTTGTTAGTGCACATGTAACCGTACGAAGCGTCCTGCGAAAATTGAATCTCTTCGCGCCGGGGTACCCGCGTGAATTTCACGTCTTCGGTCGAAGCTGCGAGGCGGTAAGGCGTGCCCTTTTTCAGCTCCGCGATGGCCTTCGCGGTCCACATTCCGGTGTGCAGCACGTCCACCGGCTTGCCGGGCAGGCAAAGATTCATCGGCGCCATGGTGAACTGCGCGCTACCGCCGCCCTGCACGAATATCACCCCATATTCCTCGGGAATATCCATCAGCTTCCGGAGGTCCCGCTCCGCGCGCCCGATGATCTCCTGGAATTCCGCCGACCGATGGCTCATCTCCATCACCGACATTCCCGTGCCGCGGTAGTCGAGCAGTTCCTCGCGAATGCGCTCCAGAACAGCCGAAGGCAATGCGCCGGGCCCAGCATTAAAATTAGCCGCGCGCTTGGCATCAGTTGCAGACAAAGTAGACGGTGTCACTTTCGATTCCTTTCGCTCAAGATGGAGCAGGCGCGGACGTTACGACATCCTGAGTTCGTCCGCCACCCGGTGATTCTGTTTCAGCTAGCTAATGTCGCTTCCCGGAATGCAACCCGTACACCAAGCCATTCTCGCTAATGTCAGTGGACTTCTAGAATAACAGACGCCGCCACGTCCGCGAATCGAAGAAACGACCCGCCGCTCAACGTTCGCCCACCCCCATTGGTCTTTGTTGCAGTGGCGAGGTCCCGAAGCGGTCGGTCTGTCCCGCGATTTCCGGGAAGCGCCGGCGTCTTTCACTTGCGCATCACAGGCAAATGTCAGGGAGGAGCATTCCTACATCACGGTGCTGTCACTGAGGCCGACCAGTTTTCTGAATTCGGGATCGTCGCGCAGGCAAGCAAGGTCAGAATCCTTGGCGGCCCAAAAGCGGTTGCCGAATCCCGCCGCAAAAGCCTTTTTCAGCGTCTCGAGCGACTCGGCCTTTTTCCCCAGGACGCCGTAGGTGCAGGCGGCATTGTAAAGAGTGTTCGAATCGCCGGGGCGCAGAGCGACGGCAGTTTGCAGGTGCCGGATGCTTTCGTCCGCTTCATCTCCGATGTGGGCGAGCAGAGTCGCCAGCAGAATGCGCGCGCGCACGTCTTCCGGCACTAACTCCAATTGGTGCCGGAGGACTTTGCCATAGCGTTCCCGGATGGCGTCGGCGTCTTTTTTGCGATCCAGCCTCTCAAGCGCCTGCTCGTAGGGAATATACATGTTGTAGTCGTCGCCGTTGAATTCAATCGCGCGCTCGGCGATGCTGGCGGCCTCCTCGTAGCGTCCAGAGGCAAAGTAGGCCCGGCCGAGAATGTTCCAGGCTCCATCGCAATCAGGCTTGCGCTCGATGGCGCGCAGAGCCAACTGCGCGGATTCGTCATTCTTCTTCTGCGCATAAAAAATGCGCGCGCGTGCCACGAGCACTTCCGGCAAGTCGGGCGCAAGCGCGGTGGCCCGGTCGCAGGCAGCAAGTCCTCGTTCCATCCAATTCGGGTTCTGATCCCGCACCTCGAAGATGACCCCGCACAGGTGCGCAATTCCTGCGTGTGCCAGAGCGAACTTCGGGTCCAGTTCGATAGCCTGTTCGAACATCTGCAAGGCGTATTCGAAATCCTGCCGCCGTGAATAGTTTCGGCCGCGCAGATAAAAATCGTACGCCACCGGATTTTCCGTAGCCTTGCGGGCGATGATCTTATCTTCCTGCGGCGTCAGAGTGATACGCAGAGCCTGGGCAATGCTGCGTGCGATTTCCTCCTGGATCGCGAAAACGTCGTCCATCTGGCGGTCGTAGCGGTCGGCCCACACCGAGTGCCGGGTTGACGCTTCCACCAGTTGCGCCGTAATTCGTACGCGGTTGCCCGCACGACGAATGGAACCTTCGAGAATGTAGGCGGCGCCAAGCTGCTGGCCCACCTGTTGCGCCGTGACCGGCTTGTCGCGAAAGGCCAGCATTTCCGAGCGCGGAAAGATCTGTAATTGGGCGATCTTGGAAAGCTCGGTAACAATGTCTTCCGTGATGCCGTCCCTGAAGTATTCGTCCTCTTTGGCACCACTCTGGTTTTCGAAATAGAGCACGGCTACGGATTTTTGCCTGGCTGCCACAGCGCCGTGCGCCCCGGAACCCGGAACGCTCTTTTCGGCCGCCGGCTGCCTGCTTGAATCAAGGTCTCGCTTGAGCCGTTTCAGATCGGCACGGAGTTCGGCGGCGGTCTGGCAGCGGAGGTCGGCGTCCTTCTCGAGCGCCTTGCCCAGGATGTTTTCCAGCGCCAGCGGCAGCCGCGGGTTGAGCTCCCTCGCAGGTGTCGGCACCGAGTGCAAAATTCCGTCGAAAACCACCGCCGCAGTCGCGCCCGAAAACGGCGTGGTCCCCGTCGCCATCTCGTAGAGCAGTACACCCAGCGAAAATAAATCCGAGCGTGCGTCCAAATCCTCTCCCCGCGCCTGCTCCGGGGACATATATGCGATTGTGCCCATCGAGCTGCCCGGGCTCGTCAATTGCTCCTCATTCAGCAAACGCGTTCGCGTGTCCATGGACGTGCCGCCCACCGACTCGGCGGCAGCCTGGACCCCGGGCGCCAGCTTCGCCAAACCAAAATCCAGAATCTTCGCCTGCCCTCGTTCAACGAGAAAAATATTCGCCGGCTTGATGTCGCGGTGCACGATACCTTTGGAGTGCGCCGCGTCGAGCCCGTTGGCTACTTGAATCCCAATTTCCAGGAGCTGCGAAACTTCGATGGGTTTCCCGCCAATCCGATGCTTGAGGGTCTGGCCCTCGAGCAATTCCATGGCGATAAAGGGCCTGCCTTCAAATTCGCCGATGTCGTAAATGGTGCAGATGTTCGGATGATTCAGAGCAGAAGCGGCGCGCGCTTCGCGCCGAAACCGCTCGACCGCTTGCGCGTCCTGCGAGATGTCGTCGGGAAGAAATTTCAGCGCTACATTCCGGCCCAACCGCGAGTCCTTCGCTTTATAGACCACACCCATGCCACCGCCGCCCAATTTTTCGGCGACGTTGTAATGGGAGATGGTGAGACCGAGAATTGAGGAGCTATCCGTCACCAGGGCGTGCATTGTATGCCAGAGTCCCGACGCAGGCAATCGCGCTGGACGCTACGGCCTTGTGTCTAGGCTGTGGTTAGTGGCTGCCATGAATCTTCTCCTCGTGACCGAATGAGGCCCGACTGCCCGGCTAACTCATACAAACCGCTTGTCAATGTCCAGACGGACGCAAGTTCGGCGCATCCGCCTCGTCTTGACACTTCGCGCAACCTGCCAGTAGACTGAAATGCTCGCTACGTTGTGCGGAGTCGGACTGAATGTTGCTCTCCCGGGATTACGTCGGATACATGGCCAAGGAAATCGTTAAGCGCCTGGTAGCCGGCCAGATGATTGAAGTGAAGAACGCCGAAACTACCACACAGCAGGTCCGCCAGGTGATGGCCGAGGAAGTCACTATCGAAGATCGCCTCAACGAAGAGGTCCGCGAGATTCTAGCCAAGTACTCCGAGGAGATGCGCACCACCGGAGTCTCGTACCAGGAAATGTACAAGAAAGTGAAGGGCCAGCTGGCTCGCGAAAGGAAACTAATTCTCCGCTGATATGCGCCTAAGCCGCGAAAAAACGGTACGACTCTCCCACCGCATCATCGATTTTCTCGTGGCCAGCCCCGATGTAGACTTCATCGAAGACCGCGACACCATCCGCCAGGAGATCGTCACCATCATCACCTCTCTTCTGAAGCTCGAAGAGCAGGTGGACACCGAAGTCCGCGCGAAGATTGCCTCGCAGAAAAAGGAAATCCTGGAAGGCAGCGAGGAATGGGACATCCTCTACCGGAAGTATTACTCCGAGGGCCTGAAGCGCATGGGTGTCGCTGAAGTTCAGACCCGCTAGACCCGCCGTTCCCGTATGCCCAGTCACACGAGGACCCAAAAGACAAAAAGCGCCCAAGTCTGAGTTGGGCGCCAGGTTTTCTAATTTCTATTTTCCGCTTGCCGATTTTTCAATTCTTAGGGTTGCTGATTCGGGTCCGGCCGCCGTTGCAAGGTTGGCCGGTCAGGATCGCTATCGGGATCCGTTGTCGTTCCCCCGGAAGTAGTAGTCGAATCGCCCGGTTTGTTCGTCGACGTCTTCTTGCGCAGCGTCGGCTTGTTCGGGTTCTTGTCGTTCACCTTCACGTTCGCTTCGATCAGCTGCAGCCGGTGCTTGACGGTGTCGAATTCCGAGGTCGTCACGATATATTCTTCGCGCTGCGGCAAAATCGTCGCAATTTCCTTCTGCGAAGCTTCGATTCTGTCCGGTGTCGGTGGATGCGTCGAGAAGATCTTCGGGACAGTTCCCGGCTGCTTCTTCTCGTCGGCGGCTACTTTTTCAAAGAACGACACGAACGCGTTCGGGTCGTAGCCCGCCTTGTACATGTATTGCAGGCCCAGATAGTCGGCTTCGCGTTCATCGGTGCGCGTGAATTGCAGGAACGCCATCGGAATCGCAAACTGCATGCCTTGATAAATCGCGTATCCGGCCCAGGTATAAGGAATAAAAATCATCGCCGGAATCATCGCGAGCTGCGTGATTTCGCCCTTGGTGGCTTGCTTCGTGCCGTGCCGTGCGCAAACATGCGCGATTTCGTGCGCCATCACGCCAGCAAGTTCCGATTCTTCATCCGCGTGCAGGATCAATCCGCTGTTCACATAGAAAAAACCACCTGGCAGGGCAAACGCGTTCACCACGTCCGAATCAATCACCTTGATCGTGAACGGCACCTGAGCGTCGGAGTTTCGCACCAGGTTCTGGCCAACTCGATTCACGTACTCGGTAACCACTGGATCGTTGATGAATTTCGCTTGTCGCTCGACTTCAGCCGAAAGCTGTTTGCCCAGAGCGATCTCGTGTTCGAGCGAATAGAAATTCAGTCCGTGCCCAACGCTGCGATTTCCGATGGCGTTGACGTCCGCTTCGCTTCCAGCCTTCACTTTCGCGTCGGTCGGCTGCTGAATGATCGGTTGGTCCGCCTGCTGGACGCTGCCTTGCTGTTGCGAGTCGGGCTGCTGCCCAGGCTGAGTCGTCTGTTGCGGGGGCGTCTGCTGCGACGGTGTCGAGGGTGATTGCTGGGTGGACTGCGGAGCGGATTGCTGCTGCCCCTGCTGGGGCGCGCTCGCCGCGCTGGTGGACGTGATCAGCGAGGCCGCGACAATCAAGGCTCCTAGCTGCACCGCCAAGTTCGTCTTCATGGGTTACCTCCGGCGGATTCTGCACGGATTATACACCCCCACCGGCAGCACCCTGCTGAATTCTTTGATGCAAATAGAGGGGAATAGTTGGCTTCGCCAGGCGAAAAAGGGGCGTCCAGTTCCCCTAAGAAGCCTTCGCGCTCGAAGGGTGCCGCCGAGGCGCAAAGCCCTGCTAGTGAGCGTGCCAGCGTTCGCCGCGGGAACACCCCAGCGCTGCTGTATTGACGGGCCTCCCGATTCTGTCTACATTCATATTGTGCCCGCCCGTAAGATACAAGTCGGCCAGGTGTGGAAGAAAGACGACACCGGCGAATCCTATTTGGTTACTAAGATTTACAACGAAGCCCTGGCTACCTACGCCGTCCTGCGCAAAGCGGGCGCCGAAAACGAGCGCGCCGAAAAAGTAAAAGTTGACCGCAAGGGCCCCACAAACGACCTCCCGGGCTTCACCTACACGCAAGAATCTGACGACTTCTAGGCCATGAGCCTCTGGTCTTGGCGGCAACCCGACGACGCACGCAGGGCTCCTCGCTCATCTTCTAACCTAAACCGACCGGACCGGCAATTTCACCACGTCATTGATCTGCAAGACCTCCTTTAGCACGAAGCCTTCCGCATATTTCACGCCGATAAGCCGCCCGTAATAATGCGCGATCGAATTCATCCGCCCTTCGAGTTCATCCAGCGGCAAAACTACCTTTGACCGCTTCTCTTTCTTCGGCGGGTTGAACTGCGATGCATACGCCAGGATTGCGCGCTTCCGCCGCTCGAACTGTTTCGTGATGTCCACGCAAAACGTCGGCCGCACGAAATCGTATGCCGCCGCGTACAAAATCTTGAATGGCCGGAACGCTTCGCCACCCAGCGGATAATTCTTTAGGCCGGCGACAAAGCATGCTTCGTAGCCGAGCATCGCCGCCGTGTAATGGTCCGGGTGTCGGCCTTCCCAGTAGGGGAGTATCACCGTGTGCGGCTGAAGTTCGCGAATCACCTCCGCGATCGCCATTTTGTACTCCTCGCGCATCTCCAGACGTGCGTCGGGAAGGCCTAGATTGCGCCGTACCGTCGCCCGCAAAATCTTTCCCGCGTGTGCCGCTTCGCGCAGCCGAATCTCCGGCGTCCCGCGCGAACCCGTCTCACCACGCGTCAAATCCAGGATTCCCGTGCGGTATCCCGCTTCCGCCATGGCCAGCAAAGTCCCGCCGCTGGTCAGCTCCGCGTCGTCCGGATGCGCCGCAATCGTCAGCAAATCCACTTTCATGCCGCCTCCCATAAATTGCCTTCGATTCTAACAGGCAAGCTTCGTAGCTTCCTCAGCCTCCTTCGCTTCTTCTAATACCTTGCCAAGCTTTATTTCCTCGGCTTCGTCGTGCCTGTCTGAGATTTCCAGAATCTTTGTAGGTCGTGGCTTCCGCCGCGAGAGCAACGTGGCAACCTCCAGTGCGCGGCTTAGCCGCTGAAGTACCGAATTCGTGGTCTGTCACGCAGACTCCTCCACCTCCTTTACCTCCTGTCTTCCTTCCATTCCTCAACCTCGTTTCGCCCCCAGACGCAAAGTGTTAAGGTGAAGCTCCTCAGTCAGGAGGGAACTCGCAATGCCCGGTAACCTGCTAGCAGGTCAGGTTGCTCTGATAACCGGTGCCGCAAAACGCATCGGCCGCAGCATCGCTCTGCGCTTGGCGGCCGACGGCGCGGACATCGTCGTGAACTACGCCACCTCGAAGCCGGAAGCCGACACGCTCTTGGCTGAAATCAAGTCCGCCGGCCGCCGGGCCATTGCCGTGCAAGCGGACGTCTCACATCGCTTGGACGTCCAAAAATTATTTTCCGCCGCCGAAAACGAATTCGGCCGTCTCGACATACTCGTCAATAACGCCGGTACGTTCTTCCCCGCAAAGTTCGAGGAGCTGACCGAAGAGCAGTGGGACCACATCCTTAACGTAAACCTCAAATCCCAATTTCTCTGTGCGCAGTCCGCCGCGCCTATCATGAAGCGGCAAGGTCGCGGGCGCATCATCAATCTCTCATCGCTGGGCGGCTTGCTCGCCTGGCCTGCCTACACGCATTACTGCGTTTCGAAAGCCGGCTCGATCATGCTCACGCGCTGCCTCGCCCGCGCTCTGGGTCCGGAAATCTTGGTCAATAGCGTCGCGCCCGGCACGATCCAGTTTCCCGGCGAGCCGCCCGACCAAGAGTACATTCGCCGCGTTCCCCTGCATCACACCGGGACCGGCGCCGACATCGCCCAAGCAGTCGCCTACCTGGCCACCGCCGATTTCGTCACCGGCCAAATCCTAGTGGTGGACGGCGGCCGCTCCCTCGTCTAGCGCCGTTCAATTGCCTGCCAGCCAGCATTTCCCCTCCACTTTTACAGCGTTCGCTTGACTAAGAGTTCGCCATTGCGCAGGTACCATGATCCGTACTGATTCGTTAAAGAGACAAAGCCGATTCAAGCAAGAATCATCGGAGACATTCGTGAAACGTGTCACAGTCGTCGCAGGTAGCCTTGCATTCTTGCTCACCGCCGTTGCGTGCGGAGCGCAGCAAACCCCGAAGCAAAGCTCGCCGCCGAACGCCGCATCCGCAGCGAACCCTTCCGGTGGAGGCGGCGATGTCAACGCCACCATGAAGAACGTGAACTACCACCTCACCGATAAAATCATCGTTCACATTGTTTCGCTAAAAGGCAAGCTGACGCCGAAGGCCGATCAAATCGTCGCCTTCGATGATCGACAATCGTTCGGCATCGACGTGGACTCCGCAAGCGTAACGCTCAACACCACGTCCCTCACCAATGATCTCAACGATTATGTGTTCGCCAAGCCGGACGCTCCGTTCAAGAAATTAGCGGCAACCATTGAAGGAGATCAACTCACCGTCAAGGGACTGCTCGTCAGCAAAGGCGGCATCCCGTTCTCAACAACGGGCACGCTTGCGGTTACTCCCGAGGGAATGATTCGCGTCCACACCACGAAAGTGGAAGCCCTTCATCTGCCGGTGAAGGGCCTGATGGACATGCTCGGCCTGGATACCTCGAAGCTTGTCGACACCAACAAGGTCGAAGGTGTTTCGGTGGACAAGAATGATTTAATCCTGGACCCACAGGTGCTTTTGCCTCCGCCGAAATTGCGCGGCCGGCTAACCAGCATCAAGATTGAAGACGGCCAGATCGCGCTGGCATTTGCTGGTAAGGAGGAGAGGGGAAGCCAGCAGCCGCTGCCGAATCCCTGCGGGGCGCGGAATTACCTGCAATTCCAGGGCGGCACGGTGCGTTTCGGCAAGCTGACCATGGACCAGACGGACCTGGTCCTGCTCGACATGCAGCCTGGCGACCCTTTCGATTTCGCGATGGATCATTACAAGGAACAACTCGCGGCAGGGTTCTCAAAAATGACGCAGCAAGGCGGCCTCTGCGTGTACCTTCCGGACTACGGCAAGATCAACAGGCATGCTGCGCGCCGTCGTAGCTGAAGGGTTGTTCGAGAAAGATTCATCGTGCATGGCGGTCAGCGTAGGGGCTGCTTGCTGCGCCCGGTTCACGCCGCCGATTTGCAGGACATCACTCTAAGAAGTGACCGGGTTAGGTTTCTCGCTGTTGATGCCCAAATCGGCGATCGCTTTTTCGATTACATATCTCTCGATTTTCCCATCGAGGCAAAGTTCGTTCAATGCAGCCAACGTGATGAACCGCGAATCCACCTCGAAGAAATCGCGCAGAGATGCGCGGCCTTCGCTGCGTCCGAAGCCGTCCGTGCCAAGAGTAGCCATTCGCCGCGGAATCCACTGACTGATCATGCTCGGCAAGGTCTTCAGATAATCCGTCGCGGCTACCAGCACTCCCGGCGCATCGGCAAGACATGCGGTGACATACGGCACGCGCGGATTCTGGCCGGGATGCAAACGATTCCAGCGATCCGTCTCGATCCCGTCGCTGTAAAGCGCCTTGTAACTCGTCACGCTCCACACGTCCGCGGCCACGCCATATTTCTCCGCAAGTATCTCCTGCGCGCGGAGCGCTTCATTCAATATCGCCCCGCTGCCAAATAGCTGCGCGCGCAGCTTCGGATCGCCATTCGTTGCAGCGCGGAACTTATACATCCCCTTCAGAATTCCTTCGCGCACGTCTCCGGGCATTTCCGGCATCGCGTAAGGTTCATTCATCACCGTGATGTAATAGAAGATGCTTTCGCCTTCCTTGTACATGCGGCGGATGCCGTCCTGGATAATCACCGCGAGTTCGTAAGCGAATGCGGGATCGTATGCGCGCAGATTCGGCACCGGCAGCGCCAGCACCTGGCTGTTGCCGTCCTGGTGCTGCAAACCTTCGCCTGCGAGCGTCGTACGGCCCGACGTTCCTCCGAGCAGGAAGCCGCGAACGCGCATGTCCGCCGCCGCCCAGATAAAGTCGGCGATGCGCTGAAATCCGAACATCGAGTAGTAAATGAAAAAGGGAATCGTGTTGATACCGTGCGTCGCGTAGGCTGTCCCGGCGGCGATGAACGAAGCCATCGAGCCCGCTTCGGTAATTCCTTCCTCCAGAATCTGCCCGTCCTTGGCTTCCTTGTAATAAAGCAACGTGTTCACGTCCACCGGCTCGTAACGCTGCCCGACGCTCGAATAAATTCCGACGGTGCGGAATAGCGATTCCATGCCGAACGTTCGCGCTTCGTCAGGAACGATGGGCACGATCAGTTTCCCCATCTCTGGATCGCGCAGCATCTTGCGCAAGATTCCGACGAACGCCATCGTCGTCGAAACTTCCCGGCCTTCGCTGCCGGTGAGAAACTCGTTGAACAATTCGTCGTAGTCCGCCACCAGGGGCTTAGCTCGCACGCTTCGCTGCGGTACGTAACCACCCAATTCTTCACGCCGCGCGCGCAAATACTGGGCCTCTTCGCTATTTTCCGCCGGGCGATAGAAGGGAACTTCCGCGCACTGCTCGTCGGTCAATGGAATGTCGAACCGGCTGCGGAACTCGCGCAGTTCTTCCTCGTTCAGTTTTTTCTGCTGGTGCGTGACGTTCTTGCCTTCGCCCGCTTCTCCCAGTCCGTAACCCTTAATCGTCCGCGCCAAAATCACCGTCGGTGCGCCCTTGTGCTCCACCGCGGACTTGTAAGCGGCGTAGACTTTCCGCGGATCATGTCCGCCCAGTCGCAACCGGCGCAACTCCTCATCCGAAAGCGGCTCGACCAGATGCAGCAGCCGCGGGTCGGAGCCGAAGAAATGTTCGCGTACGTACGCGCCGGACGACACCACCAGCTTCTGATACTCGCCGTCCACCAGTTCGCCCATGCGCTTGACCAACAGGCCTTCGGTATCCCGATCGAGGATCGAATCCCACTCCGTTCCCCACAGAACCTTGATCACGTTCCAGCCGGCGCCGCGGAACGCGGACTCCAGCTCTTGAATAATCTGCCCGTTTCCACGCACCGGCCCATCCAGCCGCTGCAAGTTGCAATTAATCACGAAAATCAGGTTGTCGAGTTTTTCGCGCGCGGCCAAAGTGATCGCGCCCAGCGATTCCGGCTCGTCCGTTTCGCCGTCTCCTAGGAAGGCCCAAACTTTCGCGTCCGTCACTGGCTTGATTCCACGATCTTCCAGATAACGGTTGTAGCGCGCCTGATAAATGGCCATAAGCGGGCTGAGGCCCATCGAAACGGTGGGGAATTCCCAGAAGTCGGGCATGAGCCAGGGATGAGGATAAGAAGAAAGTCCGCCGCCAGGCTTCAGTTCTCGCCGAAAGTTCTCGAGCTTCGCTGCAGAAAGACGTCCTTCAAGGAAAGCGCGCGCGTAAATTCCAGGCGCGGCGTGACCCTGGAAATAAACAGTGTCGCCTTCGAACGCAGGCGTGCGTGCGCGGAAGAAATGATTGAAACCCACTTCATAAAGCGTCGCAGCGGAAGCATAAGTCGAGATGTGGCCGCCGATGTTGTGCTCTTCGCGATTGGCGCGCACGACCATGGCGATCGCATTCCAGCGCACCAGGCTCTTGATTCGCCGCTCGAGTTGCTGATCGCCGGGAAATGCCGGCTGCAAGCTGTGGGGAATGGTGTTGACGTAAGGAGTCTTCGCGGTAAAAGGAATTTCGATCCCTACCACTTTTGCGTGTGCGCGCAGGCGTTCCAGAATGTAGGAAGCAACGTCGGGACCGCTCGACTGCAAAACCGAATCCAGCGACTCAAGCCACTCTTGGATTTCCGAAGGGTCTAGCCCCTGCAGCGGTACGCTAAGTTCGTTATCCATGTTTTCGCTTGGCCCTCTTCTCGCTCAGTGCGAAAGCCCGTCACCTCCAACGGTGCGCGCTCCACGATTTCTCTTTTACTAGAATACACCTCAACCACAGCTTGCGCACATCCTCTTAAGGACTAACTTTCGTGACGCTTCAGCGCAGCGATTCACTTTTGTGAAGGCTGACTGGGCCTATGGGGTCGCCTCCGTCGCGGCAATGTGCTCCCGCGCCAGCTTCGCGATGAACTCCCGATCCGCAGGCAGGAAATTCAACTCGGCAAGCGACGACGGCGCCCGCCACTCCATGGTCTCAAATACAATGTTCCGAATCTTGCCCGCGTCCACCTTGGCCGCCAGGAAAATCAACTCGATCGACTCGCTCAGCTCTGCGTAACGATGCCGCGTGCGAAATACTTCGGTGCCAACTTCCGCATTCACGCCCAGCTCTTCGCGCAATTCCCGAGCGAGCCCCTGTGCCGGCGTCTCGCCCGTCTGCAATTTGCCGCCAGGAAACTCCCACATCAATCCCAACGTATCCCCGCGCCGCCGCTGGCAAACCAGCAGTTTTCCCTCCCACTCAATCAGCGCCGCCACAACCACGATCATCGTTGCTCCCGGTTCCCTGTCAGCTTCAATCCATACAGCACTGTGTCGTTCGGCCCAGGTTTTCTCGGATGCGTCCTCAGCGTCTGTGCGGTCAAATTCGTTGTCGCACGAATTCTCCGTGCCCTCCGCAGTTCCTCTGCTCTCTCTCTGTCTCTCTCTGTGTGTGTCAAATCTGTGGTCGCGCGGTCGAGCACAACTAATGATTCCCGTGCCATTCCCGTATTACCCGAGACAATTCGGCAGCACCGCGCATCAAAGGCGGCCCAGGGGTATTCAACAACTCATCTCGGACCACTATCACGCGTCTATTCTTCACCGCCGGCACACGCTGCCAAGCCGGATTACGCAAAGCGGTCTCCGCCTTGGCGCGGTCCCCAGCAGCGGCCCACGCCAATATGATAATGTCCGGCTTCGCCCGCGCGACCTCCTGATCACTCACTCGCGCGCCGGCCTGAACAACCATTCCGCCGCCCGCAATCTCCACCAACTCCGCCACCCAAGGAGGAGAACTAATCCGTGGATTCGGCCAAGCCTCGCAGTAAATCCTAGGCCGCGAGTGTCGACCGAAACGCCGAGTCCGCCGCGCCACGCCATCGAACGTCCTGCGCATCCTTCGTATCAACCGCTGCGCACTTCGCCCGCGGCCGACAAGCCGCCCAAGCGCCTGCACATCGTTTTCGATATCCGCCAAAGACCGCGGATTGATAGCCAGAAACGCGACGGGCTGCTCTAGTATTTTCGCCACAGCTTCCGCTGCGAAGGGCACCGAACCGATCAACAAAGTCGGCCGCAGCTTCATCACTTCCCGAATATCCAACTTCCAGCAATCGCCCACCGTGGGCCGCGATCCCACATCGGCCACGTCCTTGCACCAGCGGCTCACGCCGGCAAGCTCACGCCCCGCCCCAAGCTCGAGCAAAATCGACGTCACACTAGGCGCAAGCGAAACGATTCTCATCCGGTTGGAAGTCTTGCGCGCCATGATGAAGGCAATTCTACGTCCGCGTACTGTCAATCAGGAAACGCAGCCCTCAAAGAAAAACGCGCCGGAGAGCATCACTCCCCGGCGCGTCGAATTTGATCGGCAGCGCCAAAAATCCTGAAGCTGCTTCGGTTGATGTCGACTTACTGCGCAGCCTCCACCTTCTTCAGGCTCGGCTTCGGGATCTGCCACAAAATCCCGGAGTCGTCGGCGTTGTGCGGATAGAACTGCGTCGAGGTCTTGTTGGTCGGCAGCAGCACGATGTCCGCGCGGCGGTTGTAAGCGTACCAATCGCCGGTTACGTTGCGCAGACGCACCTTAGGCGGCGTGTTCGGGTTGGTCTCTTCCAGGGTCTTCACTTCTTTTCTGTCCATCGGACGGTCCTTACCGTAGGCCGCCGTCTGGATCTTGTCCGCTCCAATTCCCTGGTCCACGAGGTATTGCTTGATCCGCTCGACGCGCCGTTCGCTCAAATCCTGGTTGTGAGGCTTCGAGCCGCGTATATCCGCGTGAGCTTCAACAGAGAGCTTCGCATCCGGATCGTACTCGAGATACTTTTTGAATCCGGCCGCAAGCGTCGCGAGATCAAGCTGTTGGCTCTTGACCAAGCCGACTTGCGGGTTCTTCTTATCTGGATAATCGGTTGGATAGAACACGCTCTGCAGCACGACTTCGGGGATCGGCTCGATCGAACCGGTTACGTGCACCGACGCCGTCTGTGTGGTCGACCCTCCGCAAACGTTCGTGGCCGTCAGCGAGTAGTTCTTGCTTTCATCTACTGGACCGATGTCGGTCTTCGTGGGATCGGCCTTCACTTGCTGGCTGCCGTTCAGATCCACTTTGCCGATGGGGTCCAAATTCGCGGAGTCCGCATTCGAAGTGGTCCAGGTCAGCGTGCCGGAATCATCGGTGATGACTTTGTCGCCGATCTTGCGATAGTGCAATTCGCTGGGGTTCGCCGTCAGGCTCGCCACCACCGTCGTGTTTACATTCACGGTTTCGGTTCCGTTCACCTTACCGCCGGGTCCCGCCGCCGTCATCGTGTAGGTGGTCGTCGCGTGCGGTGACACTGACTGCGTTCCACTGCTGGCGACGTTGCCAACACCATTGTCAATGCTCACGTCGACAGCATCGGTGGTTTGCCACTGCAGGTCGGTGGACTGGCCGCAATTGATATTTGCGCTGCTGTTGGTCATGGACGCCTTCACCGGCGCGATGACCACAGTGGCACTGGCGATACCCGCGTGAAAGCGCGGTAGCGGCGCCTTCTTCTGCAAGTCAGCTTGGCGCTTCGACCAATCCGAGGGCTGTTGCGAATTCTTTCCCACGTTGATCGAAACCTTCTTGCCCGCTTCGACGTTCACGTCACCAGACCAGAGTTCCTTGCCGCCGCGAGTGATTGTCAGGTGATGCGTGCCTGGAGGCAGCAGCAACTCCTGCTTCCAAAGCCAGAAATCGTTGTCGAACTCATCCACATGGCCCACGAAATAGCCCGGAGTCTTTCCGTCCGAAAGAACTGCCGCCTTGGTGTCTGTCCCCGAAATATACACACGGCCCCAAGGGCCGGCGACCTTATCACCGTAAGCCTCGAGCGCCACGTTGAGATCTGTCGTCTTGCCGGCCTCGATGTTGACGTCCTGTGTCGAAATCTTGTAGCCGTAGTTCACGACTACGACGGTGTGCTTGCCAGCGGCCAGTTTGATTGACTGGCTTCCTTCCCGAATAGCATTGCCATCTACGAATACATACGCCTGAGGGGGCGTTACCTTGATCTTCAGCTTCCCATCCTGCGCAAAGCTGG
>Ga0210386_10000187_pt1 | contig 53972 bp, 55 predicted proteins | sample IncBWH32OmetaG_FD_160091 | JGI IMG/M metagenome (GOLD analysis project Ga0210386, IMG submission 160091) | Forest soil microbial communities from Barre Woods Harvard Forest LTER site, Petersham, Massachusetts, United States - Inc-BW-H-32-O ...
CAGGAGTTGCGCGGCAGAGAGCCGTTCGACGACGCGCATGGTTCCGCCGCAGACTGGACAGTTCCAGAGTGAATGAGCCTGATCTGTGGACGGTGGCGCCGGCGTAGTTGTGTCTTGCTGTGATCTGGTCCCTGGGAAACATGAACACAGGGTAGGAGAAGAAAAGGAGAAAGTATATGAAGAAATCGCAAGCGGGAGCGCATCGTTGGATCGAAGAGCAAGAAAAGAGGATGCGCCAAAGGGCACGCATCCTCCTCGTGGGAATCGCAATCTCTAAGTGCTCTACTTCTGGCCCTTATCGTGTCCATGTTGCCCGCCGCCCGGCTCTGGGTTGTGGGGCTGTGCAACGCCACCACCCTGCTGCCCAGGCTTCTTTTGTGGGTCATTCTGTTGCTGCTGCTGGCCACCGCTCTTCTGGCCGCCACCTTGTCCGGGCTGCGGGTCCTGACTTTGTCTCTCAACCATTGTGAAACCTCCACGGGGGTGTTCGCTCCCGTCCTTGGGTTAGGTTCATGCTGGAGGCTATGGGTTGCCACTCTGTGATTGAAGTGTGGCAGGCGGGAGCGCATCTCGTGAGACACGCTCGGAAGTCGGATTGTGCAGACGGGGTTTCCTTGCTGAGGACTGCAGGCGGGACGGGGGGACCTGCTGTCAGCCTATGCGTTCCCATTTTGGGAAACAACGTTACGGACGTACCGTTGCAAAGAACAGCCATTTGGAATCTCTCAGAACGCCGAAAAGAGAGTGCCTAACCAACTCTTTTCATCGATATGGTCCTTGTGGCCTTCGCCGCTGCAGGTTACCCAAGTTCGCAAATCGGGTTGCAGCATATAACAATATCTAACCCAACCGCCATCGCCGAAGATCGTTCGATATTTGGCCCGCAGTGGACATCGTGCTCAGAGCCGACAGCGGCTTCTGCCGCGAGGAATTGATGGTATGGTGCGAAGCCAACCGAATCGATCACGCCTTCGGCCTAGCGCGCAACCAGCGGCTGGGAAAGATTATCGGCGCCCAGATGCATCAGGCTCACCTCCAGCATCAGACTACCGGCAAGCCGGCGCGGGTCTCCGCCCAGTTCTCCTATCAGACCCGCAAAAGCTGGTCCTGTGCTCGCCCCGTCGTGGGCAAAGCGGAATATCTCGATAAGGGCGAGAACCCGCGCTTCGTAGTCACATCGCTCACTGCCCAGCGCTGGCCCGCGCAGGATTTATACGAGAAGTTCTACTGCGCCCGCGGGGAGATGGAGAATCGCATCAAGGAACAGATGTGCCTGTTTGCCGATCGGCTCTCCACCGACGAGATGAAGGGCAACCAGCTAGTCCTCTATTTCCACTCCCAGACCTTGCCGGAAGTGTTTCCATCAGCGTCTATTTCGAACTCAAAGGCTCCGCACGCATTGTTCAGAGGCGCAAGTTTCTGCGAATTGGTCCGGTAATAGATCATGCCGCGATAGCTGACCGAGCCGCCAGCTCCAAACTTGCCCAGGCCCGACCCGTTCCAGCTGAGTTGGTCGCCATCCGCGGTGATGATTAATCCCATGCCGTCTCCAAAGATGGATCCATCAGGGCGCACTTCCGAGGTATACGTTACGTTTTCCTTCGCGGCAATTCCCAGCAAGCTGCCCGCAGCCTCGAAGGATACTTCTGCTGTGGGTGGGTTAACTGACAAGATCCGCCGAACAATTCTCTTGCCTTTGCTTTCGCCGATTAAATCTCCGAGCATGTGTTGATCTCCCGTTCTGTCTGTCGTTGGGGAGACGGCTCGCAGAGTAATTTGATTTTGGTGCGCTGTTACTCTCGACTCTTCGCTTTGAGATTGTCAAGGAAAAGTGTCGGCGGTTGGACTTGGGCGCAGGAGCGTACGCCTGGACGGCTAGCCCTCCAAAGGCAGAAAGTACTGCGTGCCCTTGATTGGCTCCGACAGCCGCTTCAGCAGCATCTGCAGGTCTTTGTTGTTGTGCACAAAGTCGATCTGCGACGTGTTCACCACGAGCAGGTCGCTCCCCGTGTAGTGGAAGAAGAAGTGCTCATAGGCCTCGACCACCTGCTCGATGTAGGCATCGCTGATGGCCTGCTCGCCGGCCACTCCCTTGCGCTTCAGCCGCTGCTTCAGCACCTCTGGCGAGGCCTGCAGATAAATCACCAGGTCAGGCGTAGGAACCTGCTCGCGAAACATCTGGTAGTAGCGGTTGTAGAGGCTCAACTCGGCATCGCTCAGGTTGACATAGGCAAAGAGCTTGTCCTTCTCGAAGAGATAGTCCGACACCACCGGCACATCGAAATCCTTCACCTGCCGCAACTGCTCGTAGCGCTCCATCAGGAACCAGAGCTGGGTCGCAAACCCCATCCCCGCCTGCGCCTGGTAGAAGCGGTCGAGAAAGGGATTGTCCTCCGGCTCAACCACGCGCCGCGCGTGCAGCTTCTCGGCAAGAATCTGCGCCAGCGTCGATTTGCCTACGCGCAGCGGCCCTTCGACAGCGATGAATCGCGGCGGTCCGAAGAGGTTGGCCATCATGAAAGATAGACTAACACCAGGAGCGAATAAAATACGAAAGCATTGCCCTTGAATCTCTACAACCATGCGAAACGGCAATGCGCATGGAGCCGGGCTCGCAGATGCCGGGCGGTCTCTCGGGCGATCAGCTCATGACTGAAGGCTTCACGCGGAATTTGTCGAGTAATCGTCTGGGAAAGAGAGAGTTGCATAGCCCTGGCGTATGGTATTACGACCCTTTCCGGAGCTTCTGCTGATCCCTTCCCGTACCCGCCTCCACCGGCATGCACCCCGTGCTGATTCAGGAGGAGACTCCGCCATGTCCACGCAAACCCTGCGTCTCAACACTCCGGTCATTCCATGGTGGATCACCGCTGCGGTTCTCATTGGAGCTCTTCGGATGGCAACCGGCGCTGTCCTGGCACTGGTCCACCCCGCCATGCTGGTCTTCCCGCACGATGAAATCAACGGAGCCGTGCATGTTTACGCTGGGTATCTTGTCGCGCGCAACGGCGCGCTTGCCATCATGCTGCTGGTGCGGCTCGGCCTTCGCGCCCGACGCGCTCTCGGCCACCTGATGGTGCTCATTGCCCTGATTCAGGTCTGGATGCCTGCATCGACTGCTTCGAAGCTCGATGGATGATTGTCGCTGGGGTCCTCGTCTTCGGACTGGTTTTCCTCATCGCCGCGCATCTTTCGGGCCATCCGTTTTGGAGATCCGAGGCTTGGGCGCAATAGCGCTTGAGTGCCATTACCAGCTATGAGGCCCGTAAACTAATTCCAATGCTCGCCACTCTCAGCGCCGCCGTCGCCGCGGCGACCGGTCTCGCCGCTGGCGGATACGCCTACGCCGCCATGTGGCCAACGTCTCAAGTCTTCGGCCGAACTATCCTCGCCGGACACGACCCCAACGAATACGCCCTGACCTACGATGACGGCCCCAATGACGCGTGCACCGAGCGGCTTCTTGAAATCCTCGTCAGCCACAATGTCCGCGCGACCTTCTTCCTCATCGGACGCTTCGTCCGTGAGCGCCGCGACCTCACCCGCCGCATGCACGCTGCAGGACACCTCATCGGCAACCACACCTTCACCCATGACTGGCTTCTCTATCAGTCGCCGTCCCGCGTGCGCGAAGAACTCGCGTCGACGAATGCCGCCATCGAAGACGCTATCGGCGAAAAAGTTCGCTACTTCCGTCCCCCCCACGGCTCGCGCCGGCCTGACGTGCTGAGAACTGCCCGCGAACTCGGCCTCACGCCCGTAATGTGGAACGCCATGGGCTACGACTGGAAACCCGCCGTCAATCCCCACACCATCGTTGCTAATCTCGAGAAGGGAATCCGCCGCAACCGCCGCAATGGCCACGGATCGAATCTGCTGCTGCATGACGGAGGCCACACCGCCATTGGCCAGGACCGAGCCGCGACCGTTGCAGCGACAAAGGCTTTGTTAGAGCGCGCGCAAGAACAACCTGTCCGATTCGTCACTGTCGATGCGTGGGACGTAGACACCCCAAAAAACTAGTCCACTCACCGCAACTTTATTCTTCTGTTCGCACTCGCAACTTCACGCTGACCGTTGCGTTCACCTGCATGAGTACCACGCAAGGAGAACCTATCGTATGCAACGTTCAAAGAAGTTTTCTGCTGTCCTCGCTCTTGGCCTCGGCATCCCGGCGCTATCAAGCGTGGCGCAGGCCCAATATTATCCGCAGCCCCAAGCGCAACGGCCCGTTTTTTATCTTGGCAAGGCGCACGTCGATGGACGCACCGATCACGACGACATCAAGGTTGGCCGCTACGAAGGCCGCTTCCACTCCGTGATGCTCGAGGTGCGGAACGCGCCGATTCTCTTCGATCATGTGGTGGTTCACTACGGCGACGGAGCGGCCGAGTCGTTGCCCGTAAACCGCATCATCCCCGCCGGCGGTGCCAGCCAGTGGATCGCGCTGCCCGGAGGAGAGCGCGTGATCCGCAGCCTGGAGCTGTGGTACGCCCGCGCCCGTCCCGAAGACCCGAACCGCCCCGAGGTCGAGCTCTACGGAGCGCCGTAGGCCCAGAAACCTGCTTTGGATACCCCATCCTTCACGACCCGCTTTGTTGTGAAGGGTGGGAAGCAAACGCCACCTCCGCCGCCTTCACTGTCTGTTGAATATCGTCCATCGAATGCGCTGTCCCCAGAAAAACAGCCTCATACTGTGATCCGGGAAGCCACACGCCCTGTTCCAGCATCGATCGATGAAAGCGCGCAAACGCGACTGTGTCCGAAGTCGCCGCCGTGGCAAAATCCGTCACGGGGGTAGATGTAAAGAACCACGTCCACATTGCCCCCGCGCGATTCGTCACCATGGGAACGCCGGCCTTCGCCGCCTCGGCGGCAACCCCATCCACAACCGCGGCGCTCAGCTTTTCGAGTAGCGGATACACCGTATCGCGATGCTTGACCAGGTGTCCGACTGTCGCGATCCCTGCCGCCATCGCCAGCGGATTTCCGCTCAGCGTTCCGGCCTGGTACGCCGGTCCCAATGGCGCGAGCACATTCATGATCTCCGCCCTCCCGCCAAAGGCCGCGCACGGCAACCCTCCGCCCACGATCTTGCCCAGCGTCGTCATATCCGGACTAACCCCGTATAGCTCCTGCGCGCCGCCCAGCGCGAGCCGGAAGCCCGTCATCACTTCGTCGAAAATAAGCACCGTTCCCTCGCGCACCGTGACCTCGCGCAGCGCCTCGAGATACCCGGCCGCCGGAGGAATGCAGCCCGCATTCCCCACCACAGGCTCGACGATCAGGCAGGCAATCTCGTTTTTATGCTCCGCGAAGGCCGCCTCGACCGCGGCAACATCGTTGAAGGGCAGAGCCAGCGTCAGGTGCGCGATTTCCTCGGGCACTCCTGCCGATCCGGGGATACCAAACGTCGCCACGCCGGAACCAGCCTTGACCAGCAACCCATCGGAATGTCCGTGATAGCAGCCCTCAAACTTGACCACGTACTTGCGCCGGGTAAAGGCGCGAGCCGCGCGGATGGCCGACATGGTCGCCTCAGTCCCCGAACTGACAAAGCGCAGCTTCTCGATCGACGGAAGAGCCTTCACGACTAATTCCGCAAGATCGCCCTCCGCTGCCGTTGATGCACCAAAGCTCGCGCTGCGCGCCACGGCCTGCTGCACGGCTTTGACGCCTGCCGGAAAGGCATGTCCCAGAATCATCGGCCCCCATGAGCCGAAGTAATCGATGTAACGGTTGCCGTCGGCATCCCACAGGTACGCCCCCTCGCCGCGCTCGACAAACGGCGGCTCACCGCCCACGGCGCGAAACGCGCGCACCGGCGAATTCACCCCGCCCGGGAAGAGTCTTTCAGCGCGCTCCTGCAGAGCCCGGGAACGAATCATTTTCATGATTCGAGTATAGAAGTGAGTTACTTCCGGCGTAGCCTTGCTTCCGGCAGATCGTAAGCTTACTATTTCGCCTGCGCGAAATCGCTGATTTTGTCAATGTGCTGGACCCATAAAATTCACAGGCCCAAGGAGAGTCGTCATGTCGTCCGCCGCCCCCGCCGCTCCGGTAACCACAGCCGTTCAGAGTCCGCTCAACCTGATGCTGACGATCCAACCTGGCAAGAATCAGACCATACTCGACTATCTCGCTGAGAATCAGAGCGCCATTAATGCCGCACTCAGCAAGGTAGGCACCGTCCATTTTGCCCGGTTTCTCATGATTCCCAGCACCCAATATCTGTTTGTGATCACCACTTACGACGGCGACTTTAACGCGTATATCCAGGCATTCACGAATCTGCTGGGAGACGTATTCAACGCACTCCTCTCCTGTGTCGACCCGGCTCCTCCACTCCCTGTGCAGCAAAATGTCGCCGCCTTCGAAGCCTTTGTGAGCCAGTACAACCTGCCAACGGGTCTTTATTCGGCCTACCCCAATTGCACCGTCGTGCAGATCTGGGGCAACGGATGCACGCCGCCCCAATAATAGTGAAGGCGGCCGTGAGCGCTTTACAGTTGGACGACATCCAGGGAATCATTCTGCGCGGCTACGGTTCGTTCGCCCGTGTTCGGCACTTCGTTGTCGCCGTTGCGGATGCGGGCCGCGCAAGAGCTCTCATTGGCACCCTGATCAGACCAATTCCCGCCGCAACCAATCCTGACAAGCTTGCGATCACCACAGCCGCCACCTGGCATGTCAAGCCAGATTACACGCTGAACCTGGCCTTCACTTATGAAGGGCTCGCGTCGCTGGGCGTGTCATCAACTCTTCTCGCTGGCTTCGCTCCCCAATTTGCCAGCGGAGCCATCGGCAACGCCAGTGCAATCTTCGATGTGGATGCCAGCGCCCCTGCCAATTGGGAAGGCAACATGGGGAATGCGTCCGAGGTTCACGCCATCTTTTCACTCTTCGCACGCACCTCGCATGAGCTGGAATGGCGCACTTCGGAATTACTTGCCGCGATTTCAGACACATTCCGTCTTACCCATCGCCACGATGGCCAGGCTCTTCCCGACGGCTATATCCATTTTGGGTATCGCGACGGTCTTTCTCAGCCCTTTCTTGCCGGTGGACCTAAATCCACGCGTCCCTATCCCGATCTGGGAGTTAACAAGGACGGCAGCTCGCCCCCAGGCGACTTTCTTTTAGGGTTTGAGAATACCTTTGGCAACAAATACTCTCCCGGCGTGGCTGACGCCCCACTCGGGCGCAACGGCAGCTTCGGAGCTTTCCGCATCCTCAAACAGCAGGTCGCAGAATTCGAACAATATCTGCAGACGGCCGCGCCCACCGTCAACCTCACGCCCGACCAGCTCGCGGCCAAACTCCTGGGCCGCTGGCGGAGTGGTGTGCCGCTCGCGCTTTCCCCGATGGGCACATGCCCCATTCCGTCCGATCGCCTGAACATGTTCCTGTACGCTGGCGCTGCGCCTGGTCAGTCTGCACCAGACCCCAAGGGCGTCGCCTGTCCCATCGGCGCTCACATTCGCCGCGGCAATCCCCGGGACGAAATTGTTCAGGGCTTTTTTACCCAGCAGGCGCGCATCATGCGCCGCAACGTTCCCTACGGTCCTGTCTTCAACCCTCAGCAGCCCAATGACGGCATCGAACGAGGACTCATCGGCTACTTCATCAACGCCGACTTCTTCAATCAGTTTCAGTTCCTCATGTCGCAATGGATGAATACAGATAACTTTGTCGGCGGCATGATCTCCGGCGCCGACCCTTTGATCGGAGCCAACAGTCAATCAACCAGCGTCTTTACCATACCGACTTCGCCAACCAGTTCGGTCAAGGTCAGTGGTTTTGCGCGATTCGTCGTCACTCGTGGCAGCGCCTACTGTTTTCTCCCGAGCATCACCGGTCTCCGGTATATCGCCTCGCCCACTGCAGAATGATCTGCGCGCAATGATCGATCGCTGAACTGGATGGACGTGACAGATGCCGATTCCCCATCCGTCCTTCGCCAGGCAGCTTCTAACTCCTACCAGTGCTTCCGCTCTTCGAGATAGATCTTCGTGTAGTCCAGATAATTCCGCGAGTATTTCAGGATCAGCTCGCGGTCGTCCGAGGTAAGATCGCGCCGCACTTTCGCCGGAACCCCGGCCACCAGCGAGCGCGGCGGAATCACCATTCCCTCCGGCACCACCGCTCCGGCTGCAATGATCGAGCCCTCGCCAACCTTCGCGTTGTTCAGAATAGCCGCGCCAATCCCAATCAGGCAGGCGTCCTCGATCACGCATCCGTGGACAGTTGCGTTATGGCCGATGGTCACATACTCGCCCACGATCACCGGGTATAGATGCCGCATCCCATGTAGCACCGCACAGTCCTGCACATTCGAGTGGCCGCCCACGCGGATCGAGTGTACGTCGCCGCGCACCACGGCATTCATCCACACGCTCGCGCACTCGCCCAGCACCACATCTCCAATCACCTGCGCCGAGACGTCGACGTAGCAGCTCTCGGGAATGACGGGCGTGTGTCCCTGGTAGGAGCGAATCATGCTGTCCAGTGTAATCCTGTTCCGTCTGAGCGGGACACCCATCATTTATCCTCAAAAAGATCATGTCCGAGAACGCAAACGGGGACGCTATACCCCATCTGTCCGGCTACAGCGAAGCCGAACTCGACCAGGCCTTTGCCGCCATTTCCCGCGAAGTCGAAACCTCGTCGGCCTCGCTCGCCACACCTGAGGCTGTCGAGGCCTTCCGTCTCCAGTGGCTCGGCCGCAAGCAAGGGCGTCTCAAGGCCATCAGCGATGCATGGCTGAAATCCGCGCCCGTCGAGGCCAGGAAGCTCATCGGCCAGCGCTTCAACACCCTCAAGGCGGAAATCGAGCAGCGCCTTGTACAGGCCGGAACATCCACGGGTACGGGCGCCCTCGATTCAGAGGCTATCGACATTACCCTCCCCGGCACCCGCCACAAGCTCGGAGCCGAGCACCCCCTCATCCGCACCCAGAACGACCTGATCGGCATCTTCGCGCGCATGGGCTACTCGGTTGGCATTGGCCCCGAGGTCGAGACCGACTACTACAACTTTGAGTCGCTCAACTTCCCCCCCGGCCACCCCGCGCGCGACACCCAGGACACGCTGGTCATCGCCGGCCAGGAGCGCAAGCCGCTGCGCGACCGCCTGCTCATGCGCACCCACACCTCGCCCGTGCAGATCCACACCATGGAAGAGCAGCCGCCGCCCATCCGCATGGTCATTCCCGGCAAGGTGCACCGCAACGACGCGGCCGACGCCACCCACTCGCCCATCTTCCACCAACTCGAAGGCCTCTGCGTCGACACCAACATCACCTTCGCCGATCTCAAGGGCACGCTCGACCACGCCATGAAGGAGTTATTCGGATCGAGCGTCCGGACGCGCTTCTTCCCATCGTTCTTCCCCTTCACTGAACCCTCCGCCGACGTGCAGATCAGCTGCCCCTTCTGCGGAGGATCGGGCTGCCGCAAATGCAAGCACTCCGGTTGGATCGAGCTCCTTGGCTGCGGCATGGTCGACCCCTCTGTCTTCGGATTCGTGCAGCAGAAGCAGCCTGCCTACGACCCGAAAAAGGTCAGCGGATTCGCCTTCGGCATGGGCATCGACCGCATCGCCATGATGAAGTACGGCATCGGCGACGTCAGCCTTATGTATTCGGGAGACCTGCGGTTTCTGGAGCAGTTTGCATGAGGCAGGCGTAAAGCGTTCAGGGATAGGACGGTTAGGAATGAAGCGGCTAGCAAGAATCGTTATGTTTGGAGCTTATGAGGGTTAAACAGTTCAGGAATTTGCAGGTGTGGCAGAAGGCCATGGGATTGGCTCGCGAAGTGTATCGCATCACCAAGACATTTCCCAAAGAGGAAATGTTTGGGCTCACAGGTCAGATGCGGCGCGCGGCTGTTTCAGTTCCTAGTAACATCGCGGAAGGACAAGGAAGGCTCACCGACAAAGCCTTCTCCCTCTTTCTTGGCCACTCGCGCGGCTCACTCTTTGAGCTTGAAACGCAGGCCGAACTTGCTGAGAGCCTGGGCTACATGAAGAACGAACAGTTGGACGAACTTTTGGCAGCGTCGAGCGAAGTAGGTCGAATGCTGAATGGACTATTGAACTCCATGAAAGAGGTTAACGGCGGATGGAGAGGATGGGTTCGGCTAGCCGTTTTATCCCTGGCCGCATTATCCCTGACTGCTCACCCCACAAGCTACACAAGCTAGACCTATGAAGATCCTCACCTCCTGGCTCCGCGAATACGTCCCCAGCATTGCGGCTACTGATCGCGAACTCGCCGACGACCTCACCCTGCGCGGCATTGCCGTCGAAGGTGTGTTCGATCTGGGCGCCCACGGCTCGCTCTTCGAGATGGACATCACCACCAACCGCGTCGACGCGATGAACCATTACGGCATCGCTCGCGAGGCGGCGATCATTTATGGGTTAGAGCTGAAGCCGCTTGACGTGGCGTTAGCCGCGCCGCAACCCGGCCCTGTCTACCTCGTTTCTATCGAAGAGCCCAAGCTCTGCGGACGCTTCACCGCCCGCGTCCTCCGCGACGTGAAGATCCAGCCCTCCGTCGGCATCTTCGCCGAGCGCTTCCGACTGCTTGAACAGAAACCTATCTCGAATGCCGTCGACGCCACCAACTACTGCACGCTTGCTATCGGACAGCCCACCCACGTCTTCGATCTCGACAAGCTCGAAGGCGGTATCATCGTGCGCCGCGCGCGCAAGGGCGAGAAGCTCCGCACCCTGGATGGCATCGAACGCATCCTCGATCCCGAAGACCTGGTCGTTGCCGACGAAAAGAAAGCCTTGGGCCTTGCCGGAGTCATCGGCGGCTGGGACACCATGATCACGGCCGAGACGAAGAATGTCCTCGTTGAAGCCGCGTGGTTTGACCAGGTCACCGTGCGCCGCTCCTCGAAGCGTCACCTCGTCCACACCGACGCGTCCCATAGATTTGAAAGGGGCGCCGACTTCAACGCCCCGCGCGTGGCATCAGCTTTAGTCAGCCGCATCCTCCTTGAAGCTGGAGGCTCGCAAATTGGCGATCTCGCCGACATCATCATTCCGGAAGCGGAAGCCCGCACTGCAAAGCGTCCTGCCATCGCCTTCAGCCTCGGCGAAACCCGCCGCATTCTCGGGGCGACAGAGGATAAGGAAGGCATCACCGCCGCCACCGCCGAAACCATCCTCACCGGACTCGGCTGCACGCTGACGAAATCCCCGCACGAAAATCACGCCGAAGCTTACAGCGTCACCCTCCCGAGCTGGCGTCTCGACCTCGAGCGGGAGATTGACCTCATCGAAGAGATCGCCCGCGTCTACGGCTACAACCGTTTTCAGAATACCCTGCCCACCTTCGCCGGTAGTGTCGTCGAGCTGCCATACGCTGAAAAAGAGGCCATCCTCCGCCGCACGCTGCTCGCTCTCGGCTGGAACGAAGCGATCTCGTCCACTTTCTGCTCCGCTGCCGACGCCGCGGGCTTCGCGCCGCAGCCCAACTCCGCCGTCGCCATCGGCAATCCGCTCAGCGAAGAGGCCGGCATGCTGCGCCCGTCGCTGGTGCCCGGCATGCTGGCGATGCTCGCCCTCAACCTGAATCGCGACGTCGAGGACGCAGCCCTCTTCGAGATCGGAACCGTCTTCAGCGGCCATCCCGAGCGGGTCGACGAAAAGCCTGCGCTCGCCATCGGAGCCACGGGTCAAGCGTTTGACCAGAACGAAGTCACCTTCTATGACCTCAAGTGCGCCGTCGAAGAATTGCTCGGAAAATTCTCCGCGCGATCTGTTTATTTCGACAACCTGCTGCTGCCCGCATGGCTGCACCCCGGCCGCTCTGCGCGCGCGGTCGTCGATGGACTCACCACCGCATATTTTGGACAGCTCCATCCCGCTGAGGCTGAGCCCCGCAAGCTCAGACAAACCGTGTTCATCGGTGAAATCTATCTCGATCGCCTCTACAGGCAGGCGCTGCGCCAGCCCATCGCCCTCGAGCTCTCGCGCTACCAGCCTGTCCGCCGCGATTTCTCGCTGATCTTTCCCGAAAGCGTCTCCTGGGCAGCCATCGAGGCAGCGCTCAAGACCCTCGACCTGCCCGAGCTGCGCAGCTTCGAGCCCAAGGAGATCCTGCGCGACGTCAAGTCCGTCCCCGCAGGACATTTCTCGCTTCTGCTCGGTACCGTCTTCCAATCGCAGGAGCGAACCCTTCGCGAGGAAGAGCTGCAGCAGTTTTCGCATACGATCGTCGCCTCGATGCAATCCATCGGCGGCCGCCTGCGCAGCTAGTTGTTGCACCAATCCGGAACCAGCGTACACAACATGGCACACCTTGCGTGCGCGCGGCCAATTTCCGCGATTTCCTCCGGCGCATCGGAGCTATACTTCGTGAAGAAATCAGCTCAGGAGAACCCTCGCATGTCGACCATCGCTCTTCAGGAACCCGAATTTCCCCTCGCCGCCGATGACTTCAGCGCGCTTGAGCAGCGGGTGCTGCGCCTAGTCGAGCTCGCGAAGACGGAGCGCGAAGCCCGCGCCGCCGCCGAGCAGCGCGTGGCAAGCCTGGAGCAGAAGATCCAGCAGCTCGTCGAGCAGAGCTCGAACGCCGCCACGCAGGTAGAAGCCCTTGAACAGGAACGCGAGACGGTGCGCGTGCGCGTCGAGCGCCTGCTCAAGCATCTCGACGAAATCGCCGCCTGAACTTTCACTACGGAGACCGCCTGCCGATGACTGAGTCCACCCGACCGCAACCAAACAAAGCAGGCTCCAACGGCGCCGAAAGCATTTCCACCGAATATATCTCTGTAGACATCTACGACCAGACCTACCACCTGCGCGGAGAAAACTCCGAATACATCCGGCACCTGGCCGAAATTGTTGACGCCAAGATGCGCGCCGTCGCCTCGCACGGGAAGACGGTCGACTCGCTGCGCGTGGCTGTCCTCGCCGCCCTCAACATCGCCGATGAGCTCGCGACACTTGAGCAGCGCTACAACGCCCTGACCGGCACAACCAACGAAACGCGCAACGCGCTCCGCACCCGCGCCCACTCGCTCACCGGCCTGCTCGATTCCGTCCTCGGCGAAGAGCGCAAGATCAGCTGACCGGCTAGAGGTGTCCCGATGATCCGAACCCCCAACCCCAATAATCTACCGCGCCAAATCAGCCCAGTCGCAGAACACAACTTTCACTCTCCGGATTGCGTCCACACCATCAAATCTTCTAAAACCGTGAAGATTGGTCGGGCAAACGCCTGGAGCTAGAATTCCAACTGATGATGGAAACTACAACCCAGGACAAGGTGATAGCCCACGCTGCTGCCGAGTGCATTGATGAGCGCGAGCGGTACCTCGTTATCTTTACCCACGGCGTGAACGGATATGTTTGCAGGAACGAGGGGACAACTAACGAGAGCCAGGCTCTTTATAAGGGCCTCTACCGGGACTGTCAGATCTGGATCGAGCAGCGTGGCATCGCGGCTGCGCTTCGATATGTTTTGAAAAACCTGAAGGACGTGCCCGAAGTTACGGGTGGGCAGCTTACCCTCGAAGAGTTGCTCGCGCGGATTTCCCAGGTTCCGAAATAATCCTATTAACTTGAAAATCCTCACACTTGCCTGTCGTAACTTGCAATCCCGCCCCACCCCCGTTAGCATCCATTTCAGAGACCGGCCTGCAAAGCAGGTTTGGTGGCTAACGCTGGTTGAACCAACATTCATTGAACAGGGAACTTGACTCGACAATTGGCTCGGTGCGCAGTGTCCGCCAGTCCGGAATGCCTAAAGAGCCTCGGCGGGTTCCCGCCGTCTTAGGACGGGTTCACCGGCGCGCCACTGCACGGCCCAGCGGGTCGGTCTTTACTACTCACCTCGCGCGTCCGCGACAAAAAGAGATCAGGCCATGAAGAAGACTTCCAAACAACGATGGTTCCTAAGCGTCGGCCTGGTTGCGCTGGTGCTGGCTCTCGTTCCGCGCCTTCTTACTTTGCCTCAGACGAGTGCTATGCACTTCTTCGAGGGATTTTGCGGTGGTCTCTCCATTGTTTTGCTCATCGCGAGCGTGGCCTTCATGCGCCGTTCCTCCGGGCACATCTAATGGAGCGCGTCTAAGCCTCCGCAGTGCATCCCCGCCTCTTCCAGTTCGGACACATCGCCATCCCCACCTACGGAGCCCTCTCCGGGCTCGCGCTCATTGCCGCTCTGGCCGCTGCCATGCACTTCGCCCGGCGCCTCGTGCTTGACCCCAACAAAATCTGGAACCTCAGCCTGATCGGGATCCTCACCACACTTATCGGCGCGCGCCTGCTGGTGATCGTCGCGCACTTCAGCGTCTTCCGCGAGCACCCGTTCTGGATCCTCGGCCTCACCGGCCTTCACGATCACTGGATCGCCCCGGTCAGCGTGCTCCTCGGAGTGGCCGCCGCGATTCTCTATGCACTCGCGGAAGGTCTGCCGCTGCTGCGGGTGATGGATTGTCTTGCCCCTGCCGCGGCCCTTGCAGTCGCCATCAACCGCATCGGAGCCTTCGTTGCCGGAATCGACTTCGGCGCGCCCGCCCGGCTGCCCTGGTCCGTCGTTTACACCAGCCGCATTGCCGCGCTGTGGTATCGCACGCCGCTCGGCCTCCCGCTGCATCCAGTCCAGCTCTACGACGCGGCAGTCGCGCTCATTGTCTTTGCGCTGTTGATATGGTGGATCCCGCGCCGCCGTCAGGACGGCGAGCTTGCCGGAGCGTGGCTCTTTCTCAGCGGCCTCGCCGCCTTCTTCCTCGCCTTCAATCGCGGTGAATCAAGCCACGCCGGCCTCTCGCAACCTATCGCGGTCGTCGCTGTCCTCGCCGGAGCCGCGCTGTGGCTCGACCGCGGCAGCAAGGCCCGCGGCTATACTGGCTCCGATGACTCGCCGTTTGCCTAAGCTCTCTGCTCTGCTTGTTCTCGCCATTGCCCTCGCGCCGCTGCTTCGCACCCAAGCCGGAGCAGCCATCCCGCCCCCCATCTTCCTGTGGCCCAACGGAGCCCCCGGCGCACTCGGCAACGCCGAGGCCGACAAGCCCCGCATGTATGCCTTCCTGCCGAAGACGCGCTCCACCAGCGCCGCCGTCCTGGTCATTCCCGGCGGAGGTTACGAGCATGTAGCCATGGGCCACGAGGGCTTCCAGATCGCCACTTGGCTCAACGCGCAGGGGATGCCCGCCTTTGTCCTCGATTACCGTGTCAAGCCGTATCGCTATCCAGTCGAGATCGACGACGGCCGCCGCGCCATGCGCCTCATCCGCGCCCACGCCGCAGAGTACGGCATCGATCCCAACCGCCTCGGCGTCTGGGGATCGTCCGCCGGAGGCCATCTCTCCTCCTCGCTCGGCACGCATTGCGAATCTGTAGCCAATACGGTGACAAATACCGATCCCATCGACTCGCAATCCTGCAAACCGAACTTCATGGTGCTCGAATATCCGGTCATCGGCATGGAAGGACCCGCTGCACATAGCGGCTCGCGCCGGAACCTCCTCGGCCCGAACCCCGATGCCACGCTCGCGCATGAGTACTCCAACCAGTTCGCCGTGACCGCACAAACGCCTCCCACATTCATCTGGGCCACGACCAAAGACCCCACCGTCCCAGTCGAAAACTCGCTCGACTTCTACCGGGCTCTGGAGCGCAGTCATGTCTCCGCCGAGCTGCACATCTACGACTACGCCGACCACGGCTGCGGGCTTTGCGGATCTATCGTCCCGCTCTCCACTTGGCCGCTGCTGCTGCGCAACTGGTTGCTTCTGCACAGCCTGCTGCCGCCCAACGCGCCGCCAACTCCCGCGCCCGAGCCAAACTCCGCCGTGTGGCCGCAGGGACTCGTTGGGCCCGGTCAGCCTCAGCCGTGAACCTGGGCACGCACACCGTTCCGGCTGAAGACGCAGGTCAGCGCCTTGACGCCTGGCTGGTCTCGCAACTTGAAAACGTAAGCCGCGCCCGCGTTCAGCTCCTCATTTCCGGATCGAAGGTTCTGGTCGACGGCGTGCCTGCGCGGGCCTCGCGAAAACTGCACGGCGGCGAGGTCGTCGAAATCACCGGGGAGGCAACACCGCCACCGCTGCGCGCCATTCCCGAGGCCATTCCGCTCGACATCATCTACGAAGACGGCGATCTTTCCGTCATCAACAAGCCCGCCGGCATGATGGTCCACGCCGGTTCGGGAGCCACTGACGACGCCCGCAATCTCGGCACCTTGGTGAACGCGCTGCTCAGCCACTACCAGCACCTTTCGTCAACCGGAGGCCCGATGCGCCCGGGCATCGTCCATCGCCTCGACAAGCAGACCAGCGGCCTGATCATCGTCGCCCGCAACGATGCCGCACATCTCAAGTTGAGCGAGATGTTCTCCCGCCGCCAGATGCGCAAGACCTACACCGCGTTGGTCCACGGCAATCTCAAGCAGGATTACGGGACGATCAACACTGCCATCGCCCGCGATGCGATCCGCCGCACCCGCATGACCACCAAACGCGACACCGGAGCACGCGCCGCCCTCTCGCACTATACCGTGCTGGAGCGCATTGCATCACGCTTCGGCAAATTCACCCTGGTTTCCGTTCGAATCGAGACGGGCCGCACGCACCAGATCCGCGTGCATCTCTCGTCGATTGGACACCCCGTCGCCGGCGACACCCTTTATGGAGCGCCCACGCGCATCCCCGTCCTGACCGCCGCTCGCCGAAAGAAGTCCGACCCCGAGCCCGAGTCCATCGCGCTCGACCGCAACTTCCTCCATGCCGCAGAGCTGGAATTTGCTCACCCTTGCACCGGCGCGGCCCTCAGTCTGAAAGCGCCCTTGCCCGAAGAACTCCGAGCATTTCTCGCGAAACTTAAGAGCGATGAATAAGGAATCGCGCCTAAACGTCCCCCGCCATCAGATTCTGGTTCACTGAAGACCACGTGTACTTGCCATCCTTCAGGTCAAGCACCCAGACCAGGTAGAAGACATTGGGAAAAGGACTCATGATGTGCGCGTAGTTGGTGATCGGTACTTCTTTGTGAATGTGCCCTATAATATCGGGCATGATGTGGTCGTGCTCCCAGCAGATGAGGACCGGGCTGCTATGTTCAAGCACGCTCTTCACCATGTCCTTTTCCCCGCCCCCAACGTCGTAGGAGAGGTTAAATTGCGAGCTGCCTTCCTTGTACTTCAGCCACGCGGCAAGAGGCATCACTGTTTCAAATGGGCGTTGCGTCTCGCCCTTGGGATTGGCCGCATAGATGTGGTGAGGCGTCTCAATCTCTGGGTTCGCAGGCTTTGTCTTGTAGGGGGCAAAGAAGGCGTTCAGCGCTCCCGCTCTCTGCCATCCAGGCACGATCAGCGACTTTCCCCCGCCTGACTGCCCGTCTTCCATCACATCCCACGGTCCGCTCTTGTTCGGCGGGTTGGGCGGCTTCTCGGCGTGGCGGATGATCATGATCTTGCTCGGGGGCATTGGTTCTCTCCTTGCGATGGGGTGCGCCTGGGTTCAGTGCTTCCCGGATACTCTACGCCGAAACCCCCACTGCGTCAGCACTATAATCGTCAATCACCGCGCAAAGAGGATGCTCCCCATGCCTCGGATCTTCGTCAGCTATCGTCGAGAGGACGCCGAAGGCGAAGCAGGACGCTTGTTCGACGATCTGGTGAACCACTTCGGCGAAGACTCAGTGTTCCTGGACGTGACCGCCATCGAGGTGGGGCGCGATTTTCGCAGAGCGATTGACGAGAGCGTCGCCACTTGCAGTGTTCTGCTGGCGATTATCGGCAAAGATTGGATCGACGCGAGGAATGAGGCTGGACAGCGCCGCCTTGACGACCCCTCCGACTTCGTCCGTCTCGAAACTGCTTCCGCGCTGAAGCGCGACATCCCGGTAATTCCCGTACTCGTTCACGGCGCGAAAATGCCGCGTCCAGACCAACTTCCTGACGAGCTTAAAGAACTGGCCTACCGCAACGGCGTTGAGTTGACCCACGCCCGCTGGCGTTCCGATCTTGATTTGTTAATCAAGGCATTGCGTCGCCATGTGGAAGACCCGACGAATGCGGAAGAGCATGCGCCCAAGCCAGTCGACGGAGGAAGAGCGCCGATGCAGCCGCTGCCCGTACCGCCTCCGGCCGTTGAAGAAACAATCCGGAGCAAGGACACGCCTCCGGCGACCTGGTGGAAGTCGCGCGGGGCGATCCTGGCATTCGTTCTCGGTACAGTCGTACTCGCTGCCGGAGCCTATTTGTTTTGGCCAAGCAAGTCATCGTTCCGGATCTGACTGGAAGCACCCTATTCGACGCCACAGCGAAACTCCAGGCTGCAACGCTTGTGGTCGGGCGCAAAATCTATCAGGAAGACGCGGAGAAGCCCCGATACGGTTCTGAGCCAGTCCGCTTTGCCCAAGACGCGCGTGAAGAGCGGAACTGCGGTCGATATCGTGCTCGTGAAGCGTCAGGCGTCGGTCGAGGTTCCCTCACCTGACAGGAAAATCGCTGGATGGCGCTCAAATGGAACTGGAGGATCTGCACCTCGCAGTCGGCAATGTTTCGCGGGAGCCTATATCAGGGGTAGCACAGGATACCGTCCTCTACGAATTCCCCAAATCTGGCAAGAAAGTGGATCGGGGAACCGCAATCGATCTGGTGGTGGCACAGGCGCAGAGTCAGCCGGCTTCTTTCCCATCACACCCTCCGGCTCCTGGCCCGTCAAAAATGCTTCGAGTTCCTAACCTGGTTGGCATGACCGTAGCCCAGGTCCCGACGCAACTCAAAGCCAGTGGCCTGGCACCGGGGAAAGGAACGATGCAAGCGAAGGCGGGTGTTGAGCCCGGTATCGTCTTGAGTCAGGACCGCGCTTCTGGTCAGCAAGTCCAAGCGGGCTCACATGTAAACGTTACGGTGTCCAAGCAGTATCAGCCATCCACAGTGCAGCAGCCTTTCCCATCCACAAAGGCTATCCCCAAATTTTCCGGCTCCTGGGAGATGTTCGAACATACACTCAATGGCGTAGCCCAGCCTTTCTCACAGGACGCTCCCGCAATTACCCAGAATGGGACTATGGTGCATATTGGTAGCGACGATTACGAGATCGATAGCGCTGGCACCGTCGTATACCGGAAATTTTTTGCACATGACAGCATCGGTGGGCACGAGGTACCGACGGAAGACCTGGCCGACGTGGTCAATACCTCGACATGGGAGGTCAAGGACTCCGTTCTGGTGTTTAAAACAATTCACGACTTTAGACGGCAATTTTTCACCAATCCGCCAGGTAGTAGAACATTGGACATCGCAGAGTACCGCCGGGTCGCGCCCTAGCCGCCGCGAACGCGATCTCCTTCAATGCCCACAATGCCCATGTCTTTCGTCATACCTCTCTCAACCGGTGAGCGGCTACTCCGCCAGCGCCCAGCCCGCGCAATCTCTTGACCCGGCGCACCACAACAGGTAGATAATCCCTGCATGACTGAATCCGGTTCCGGACTGCAGAACACTTTTGATGCGCTGATACGCGACTTCCGCTACGGCATGCGCACGCTGGCCCGCACGCCTGGCTTTTCGGTCATCGCCATCGTCGTCATGGCGCTCGGCATCGGAGCCACTGCTGCCCTGTTCACCGTCGTGCATTCTGTTCTACTCAAGCCGCTGCCGCTCCCGGACGTAGACCGCCTGGTGGCGATCTACGAAGCCGACACAAAACTCAAATTCAACGACAATTCGGTGGCCGGAGGCACGTTCCATAGCTGGGAGCAGGAGAATCGCACCTTCCAGCACATCGCGATCAGCACCGAAGATGACGGTAATTTCTCATCGAGCGACGGTCAGCTCCCCGAACGGGTCCATGCTGTGATAAGTTCCTGGGCCGCTTTGCCGGTGCTCGGCGTCCAGCCGGTCTATGGGCGGCTCTTTACGCCCGACGACGACAAGTACGGCGCAAATGAAACCACTATCCTCACCTGGGGTTTCTGGAAGCGCCGCTTCGGAGGCAATCCTGACATCGTCGGACACACTATCCTGCTCGACTCCAAGCCCTACACGGTAATCGGCATTCTCCCCGCCTGGTTCTCGTATCCCAATCCCCGCGTACAGCTTTGGGTGCCTGTGTATCCCGAAGTACCTCCGCAGGTGATGGCCTCGCATGACTCGCACAATTTCAGGATCATCGGGAAACTGAAGGCGGGCGTGTCTCCTGCCTTTGCGCAGGGGGACTTGAGCAATATTTCTGCTCAAGTGCGCAAGCAGTTGCCCGAGGGCCCGGTTTTCGACTCGGCATACATCCGTCCGCTGCTCGACGCGGATACCTATCAGGTCAAGACGCTCCTTTATGCGCTCTTTGCCGCCACGGGGTGCCTGCTCCTGATCGCCTGCCTCAACATCGCCAACCTGCTCGTAGCGCGTTCCGCGTCGCGACGCCGGGAATTGGCCATTCGCACTGCCCTCGGAGGCTCGAAGGCAAGGCTGCTTCGTGAGCGGGTCACCGAGAGCATTCTGCTTTCACTGGCTGGCGGCTTGCTCGGTCTGATCTTTGCTCAGGTCGGCCTGCAGTGGCTTACTCACCAACGTGCCGATCTGCCCCGCGCAGAAACAATCCATCTCGACCTCATCGCTGTCCTGTTTTCCATCGGCCTCGCCGCGCTTTGCGGGATTGCCGCGGGCCTTGCACCAGCCCTGGTTGAAGATGAGGAGCAGGTTCTGCGCACTCTGCAGGAATCTTCCCGCTCGGTCAGCGGGAGCCGCCGCAGTATCACTCTGCGGCGCGCATTGCTCTCGATTGAAGTGGCCCTTACCGTCGTGCTGCTGATCGGTGCCGGACTCTTTCTCCGCAGTTTTCAGAAGCTCCGCACAGTGGACATTGGCGTGCCCACCGCCAACATTCTGCACCTGAGCATCAATCTACCGGACGCAGCTTATAAGGACGGCGCGAAAAAGGTCGCATTCATCGAGCAGTTGGTTGAGCGCGTCAGCGCCTTGCCCGGCGTCCGCGCCGCCGGTATCAGCACCTGCCTCCCTGGGCAGGGCCACTGCCAGGATGATGCCTTCACCATTCCAGAAATTCCGCCCCCTCCCAAGGGACAGTGGCTGGATGCCGACGTTCGCTTCGTTGATCCCGGCTTTTTCAAAGCTATGCAAATCCCTCTGCTGCGCGGCCGCTACTTTTCGGCGGAGGAACGCCTCACCCGCCGCAAATATGTCATCGTCAGCGAATCTTTCGTGCGTCAGTTTCTCCCCTCAGGCGAGGTCCTGGGGAAGCACGTCGATGACCTGAACAATGGCGAGCTGGGCGAGAAATCCGTCAGCAACGAGATTGTCGGTGTTGTCGGCGACGTTCGCGAGGTTGCCAGGCGCGAGCCTCGGCCGACTGTCTACTATCCGCTCTACGGCGGCCTGCGCGGCGATCTGGAGCTGGCTGTGCGCACCGCTTCTGATCCCTTGAGCATGGCGCTGCCCGTCCAGCGTGTAGTCGCTCAGCTGGACCCGAGCCTGCCCGTTGCCGACGTCCTCTCTCTCGACCAGATCGTCGGCAAGGAAACCTCTGCCGCCAGCTTCGACGCCGTCCTGCTGCTCGTTTTTGCAACGCTCTCGCTCATCCTGGCCGCTGTGGGCCTTTTCGGCGTGTTGTCTTACATAGTCGCCCAGCGCCGGGGCGAGATCGGCATCCGCATCGCACTCGGCGCGCAGCGCGACCAAGTCATGCGGCTCATGCTGGCCGACGGCCTGAGCCCCGCTCTCTTCGGACTGGTGCTGGGTCTCATTGCCAGTGCCGCCGCCACACGCCTCATCCGCTCGCTGCTTTACGGAACGCAGCCCCTCGATCCGATCGTCTTCGTGCTGGTCGCGGTGGCCTTGCTGGCCGTGGCCACCATCGCCTGCCTGGTGCCTGCCTGGCGCGCGTCGCGCCTCGATCCTATGGAAGCTCTGCGCACGGAGTAACCAGCATGAGGCTGTGGAGCGAGAGCGTAACACCACGCGCAATACTCCTCAATCTTGTGATTTTGTTCGTCGGTTCCTGGGCATGCGCACAGCCCAGTCGTTCGGATGTAAGCCTGCCCGGAATGATTACGGGGACGGTGATCAATGAAAAGGGCGAACCCGTGAATGAGGCACTCGTTAATGCAAGCGATGGCCAGCCCACAATAGGCGCGATTCGTTACTTCCTTACGGATCAGAAAGAGCACTTCGTCATCGATCGCCTGGCGTGGGGGCAATATCGGGTATTCGCTAAAAAAGAGGAGGCGGGCTATCCGGACATTGGCTTTGCTTTTTACGAAACCAACGTCCTTGAGATCGCCTCGATCAGCCCATCGTCCCAAAGGCAATTATCACAGTGCGAGGAGGACCACGCTGCGAAGTACTACGCTTTTCGGTGAAAGATGCGAAAACATATTCTCCACTTGATGTCGGTGTCGAACTTAGGAGAGCATCGAATCCAAACCTGTATATCGGCAGCACTCTGAGGGCAAACCAGATACTTGTTCCCTCTCTTACTGCAGTCCTCGTTGAGGTATTCGCAAAAAGTTACGAACCATGGCCTTCAAAGGCAGAGGCGGCGAAAACTGGGCGGGTCTACCTGAAGCCCCGTGAAATCCTTGATCTCGATCTCAAGCTGCAGTCGTCGAGACTGCCTCTGCAAAAATAGAGGCGCCTTCATGGTGCGAAACAGTCGGGTGTCACCCGTTCCTGCGGTTCTCGCATCCCGCAATGTAGAATGGCCTAAGTAAAATGATCAAAGGCTTTCCCACGACTCTTCGCTTCGTCCCTGTTCTGTTGTTTGCGCTTTCCGTCTCCTCCGCTTGTGCGCAGGCCGCGCCCGCCGTTTCCGGCAGCCAGACTCAGCCCTCGCAGGCAGCTCCGGCCCAAAACCCGGCTGCTACTCCCCGCCAGGCGCAGGATAATTCCGATCAGCAATTCTCCATCACCCGGCAGGTCAACGAAGTCGATCTAGTCTTCAGCGTCACCGACCATCACGGCCATTTCATCCGCGATCTCCAACAGAGCGACTTTGCCCTGCTCGACGATCAGAAGGCTCCCGAGCGCGTCTACAGCTTTACCCAGCAGACCAATCTGCCCCTGCGTGTCGGTATTGTGATCGACACCAGCACTTCCATCCGAACGCGCTTCCAGTTCGAGCAGCAGGCCGCGATTGAGTTCCTACTCCAGATGCTGAAGCCAGGCTCGGACAAGGCCTTCGTCATGGGCTTCGACGTGACTCCCGACTATAAGCAAGATTGGACCAACAGCCTCGACCTGCTCACTACCGGCATCAACTCGCTGCGCCCGGGCGGCGGCACCGCGCTCTTCGATGCGGTCTACAGCGCCTGCCGCGACAAGCTGTTAACCGCGCGCGGAACGGAACCGGTGCGCAAGGCCGTCGTGCTCGTCTCCGACGGAGACGACAACCAGAGCCACGCCTACCTCGACGACGCCATCAAGGAATGCCAGCGTGCCGAAACCATCGTCTACGCCATCAGCACCAACGTCAGCCCCAGCCGCGACCGCGGCGACGACACCTTGCAGAAGATCGCCCTGGCCACCGGCGGCCGCGCCTTCTTTCCCAAGCGCATCGAAGAGATGCCCGTCAGCTTCCAGGACATTCAGGACGAGCTCCGCAGCCAGTACGCACTTGTCTACAAGCCCGCCGACTTCAAAGCCGACGGGGCTTTCCGCCCTATCTACCTCTTCTGCCACAACCGCGGCTACCAGGTAAACGTGCGTAAGGGATATTTCGCGCCAAAGTGAGAGGCAGCTGAAAAGCGGGCAGATCTATTCAGCCTTTCAGCATCTCCGCCAGCCCCGCTTCATCCAGCACCGTCACGCCCAGTTCCCGCGCCTTGTCGAGTTTCGAGCCCGCTTCTTCGCCCGCAACCACGTAGTGCGTCTTCGTACTGACTGACCCCGAGACTCGTCCACCCGCTGCCTCAATCTTCGCCTTGGCGCCCTCACGGGTAAGATTAGGGAGGGTCCCGGTCAACACAAACGTCATGCCCTCAAACTGCGACGACTTCTTGCGCTTCTCCGCCGTGAGCGTCAGCCCCGCAGCGCGCATTTTCTCGATCAGCTGGCGATTCTTTGCCTCGTCGAAGAACTCGCGAATCGCCTGCGACACCCGCGGACCCACTTCATTCACCCGTTCCAGTTCTTCGAGCGAAGCCGCCATCAGCGCGTCCATGCTCCCGAACTCATCTGCCAGCAACTGCGCCGTCTTCTCGCCAACGAAACGAATGCCCAGCCCAAACAGCACGCGATTCAGCGGCGCCGATTTCGATTTTTGAATCTCAGATAAAAGCGCATCCGCCGTCTTCTGCCCGATCCGCTCCAGTGACAACAACTGCTCCTCGGTGAGCAAGTACAAATCCGCAATGCTCTTAACCATCCCGCGATTGAGCAATTGCTCTACTACCGCCTCGCCCAGGCCGTCGATGTTCATCACCTTGCGCCCGGAAAAATGCAGCAGGCTCTCGATCAGCCGCGCCGAACAATCGGCATTCACGCAGCGATAATCAACCTCGCCCTCCGTCTTCACAATTTCGCTGCCGCACACCGGGCAGTGCGTCGGAAATGCAAATTTCCGATCGCCCCGCGGGTGGTCCTTGTCCTCGACGACCTCGACAACTTTGGGAATCACATCGCCGCCGCGCTCTACCTTCACATAATCGCCGATCAACAGCCCCAGCCGATCGATTTCGTCCGCATTGTGCAGCGTCGCCCGGCTCACTGTCGTCCCGCCGATGAAAACCGGCGTCAACAACGCCACCGGAGTTAGCTTGCCCGTGCGTCCCAACTGCACCTTGATGTCTTCGACCTTCGTAATGCCAGCGCGCGCTGTGAATTTATACGCCACCGCCCATCGCGGAGCCTTCCCCGTATACCCCAGCCGCCGCTGCACCTCTGCCGAATCGACCTTGATCACCACGCCGTCGATTTCGTAACCGAGATCGGCACGTTTTTCCTCGGCGCGATTCACGAACGCCATCAGCTTGTCGAAATCCCGGATCGCCTCGCGGTGTGGATTCACCCGGAACCCTGCAGCCACTAGCGCTTCGAGCGCGTCTGACTGCTCCTCGAAGAGGTTGTCGCCCGTCTCCGTCAGCGCGAAGTACGCATAGAAATCCAGCCGGCGCTGCGCAACGATGTTCGGCTCCAGTGTGCGAATCGTTCCCGCCGCCGCATTGCGCGGATTCACCGCCGGAGCCAGTCCCGCTGCTTCGCGCTGCTCGTTCATCTTCAGAAACGCGGTGAGCGGCATCACCACCTCGCCGCGCACCTCAAACACCGGCGGCAGCTTTGCCCTGACCAGCTTCGCGTGCGAAATCGACAGCGGCACCGACCGAATCGTCCGCACATTTCCCGTAACGTCCTCGCCAATCGTGCCGTCCCCGCGCGTTACTCCGCGAACCAGATACGCTGCGCTATTTCCGTGTGCGCGAGAACCTGCTGCCTCGCTGCTGTAATGCAACGCCATCGACAACCCGTCCAGCTTGTATTCGCACACATAGCTGATAACGGCGCCCTCGCCCGCAAGCGTTCGCACCCGCCGATCCCAGTCGCGCAGTTCCTCTTCGCTGGTTACGTTATCGAGCGACAGCATGGGCCGCGAGTGCGCCACCTTCGCGAAACCTTCTTTCGGCTTGCCGCCCACCCGCTGCGTCGGAGAATCGGGCGTCACCAACTCCGGATGATCCGCCTCCAGCACCTTCAGTTTCCGCATCAACGCATCGAAATCGGCGTCGGAAATCTCTGGTTCATCCAGCCCGTAATACAGAGACTCATGGTGGCGAATCGACTCGCGCAGCTTCTCGATCTTGTCCTCGACTGACTTTGAACTCATAGGTGGGATTAAACCATTTTTGGAAGGCAGCGGCTCAGTGTGGAAGGGATGAAGCGGTCGGGGGGTAAAACGGCAGGGATGAGGCGTCTAGCCGAACGCCCGTGCTACCTCCACTTGTCGAAAAATGTGACCGCCAACGCGACATCTCAGACTTATTGCTGGCCAACCGGCGGATTCACTCCTAGCCGCTTTACCACCGACCGCTTCAGGCCCAGCCCCTCACTGTATTCTGTTCTCCGAACACTATGGATCCCATCACCCACTTTATGACCGGAGCCTGCCTTGGACGCTCCGGCTTCAACCGCGAGACTGCCTACGCTACGCTGGCCATGACTCTCGCAGCCGAAGCTCCCGATTTCGACGTTTTCTGGGGCTTTCGCGGACCGCTGGTTGGCTTCGAGCACCACCGCGGCATCACGCACACTTTGATCGCCGCTCCAGTCATCGCGCTCGTCACCACGGGAGTCGTCTGGCTCATCCATAAAGGGATCAGCACGAGAAAACGCCGCAAACTTCCGCGGCCCGGGCTGCCGCCTCCGCGCTGGGGACTCATCTGGCTCTTCGCGCTCATCGCCGATCTCAGCCACCTGCTGCTCGACTACACCAACAACTACGGCATCCGCCCGTTCTTTCCCTTCAACCCGCACTGGTACGAGCGCAGCATCGTCTTCATCATTGACCCGCTCATCTTTCTTGCTCTGCTGGGCGCACTCGTCATGCCCGCGCTCTTTGGTCTTGCCGACCGCGAGATCGGTGCCCGCCGTCCCCTCTTCAGAGGACGCGTCTGGGCCATTGCCGCCCTCACTTTCATGCTGCTCTGGTGGTCGCTGCGCAATGCCGAGAAATCCCACGCCATCGAGCTTGTCCGCAACAGCGGCGTTGTCGCCGCCCCAATCGTGAAGATCGATGCCGAACCCTATCCCATCAATCCCTTCACCTGGCATGTAGTTGCCGAAACCGCCGACTACTACCAGACCGCCGAAGTCCACACCCGTAACGACTACGTGCAGTCCGAACGCGCCTCCAGCATCACGTACAAGCCGCCGGTGACGCCAGCCGTTGACGCCTCCAAACAGTCCTGGCTGGGCCGGGTCTATCTCGACTGGTCGGAATTCCCGCTGGTGACGGATCTTGGCTATGCGCCCATCGACCACGCCTATCCACCCCAGCCCGGATGGCACACCGTGGAGTTCGACGATCTGCGCTTCAGCTACTCCGCGCTCGGAGACGGCACCAGCCGCAATCCCGGCCGCAATCCCCTTGGCGGATCGATTTACGTCGGCCCCGGCAGCGAGATCGAAGGCATGTTCATGGGTGGCAGAGAGCAGAAGTAGGGGCGAGACGGCTAGGGATGAACCGGTTAGCGATAAAGCGGTTAGCCGTCAGACTGTCTCGTGAGACCGCTTTATTCCTGGCCGTCTCACCCCTGACCGCTGCACTCCTTCATCGCCCGGTCAAAACCTATTTTCATCGCATCGTAGGCTTTTCCTTGACCTCATCCATCGCAGTCCGCAGAATAAAAGAGCCAAGTTCTTATTTCCCCGAGGTTTTATGTCTGCTTATTTGCTTATAATCGCGGCTGTTCTGAGCCGGATCATCCCCCATCCCGCCTGGCTCAACTTCACCGCTGTCGGCGGCTCGCTGCTCTACTTCGGAGCCCGCCGCTCGCTCCGCCAGGCCATTCTGCCCGTCGCCCTGCTGGCCGCAACCGACTACTACCTGACCGTCTACTTCTACAGCTATCCCTTTCATATTTCGGCATATCTCATCACCTGGGCCTGGTACGCCGCCGTCATTGTCCTCGGCCGCGTTTTTCTGGCAAAGCACGTCTCGGCGCTCCGCGTCGGAACCGCCGTCCTCATCGCCCCCACCTCGTTCTTCCTCGCAACGAACTTCGCAGCCTGGGTCGGCTCATCGCTCTATCCGCAGACCGTTACCGGACTCGGCATGTCCTACATCGCCGGTCTGCCCTTCTATCGCAACGACCTCATCTCGACAGCATTAGTCGCGGGACTCGCCTTCGGCCTGCCCGCCCTCGCACGGCAGCTGACCGCACACAGCCAGACCGCCGGGGTCTAGGCAGCAGCCGCGAAAACCGCAAGGGCGAGTAGCATCGGCTAGAAAGAAAAAGAACCTCCCTTAGGCCGCGAAGGGTGTGATTTGAACGGTAAATCCGAGGTGCTTCAAGCGGTTAATAAGGCGCAGGGCTTGCTTGTCTTTGGCACGATTGTCGAAGTGGTTGACGCCGAGATCCTCGTAGAGCGTTCCGTTCTTGAGCATATGGTAAGCGGTGGCGAGCATGGAGGCAGCTACGGCTCCGATCGCCTTTTTGGGGCCGCGGCGACTGCGTAGGCGGTGGTATTGGGCTTGGAAGTAGCTGCCCTGGTGGGCGCTGCTGCCCAGGCGCATTGCACCAGGGTTGGCTTGAGCCACGGTGCCCCTTTCTTCCTGCGGTTGGAGCGGCGCTTGCCCGCGCTTTCATCGTTGCTGGGACAGAGTCCGGCCCAGGAAACCAGATGGCCAGCGGTTTCAAAGCGGCTCATGTCGATGCCGATCTCGGCGACGATCACCTCGGCAGGAATGCCGTTCAGCATTTCGATGGCGACCCGAAAAGGTTCGACGTTGCCGTCGACCTCCTTATCGATGCGGGCGATGGCCGCGTCCTGGGCATCGATCTGATCCAGATGCAGCTTCAGCATAAAGCGATGATGAGCCGTCACCGCGTAACGCTGCTTCCAGTTCCGCCGAGGTGGCGTGAATGCGCCGGTCAGTCAGTGCGGCTAGTGCCTGGGGGACGGTCGGGCCGGCGATCAGGGCTTCGAGGATGCGGCGGCCGGAGAGCCCCAGAATATCGGTGACCAGAGGAACGGGTCGGTCTGACAGGACTTTGGCTAGATCGACCCGTTTGGATTTTCTTCTCCGGGCTTGAGCGCGGCCACGATCAACAGTACGACAGCGAGAATCGTCGCCGGAATTATCAAGAGCATAACTGGCGCCCCTGGGCCATGGATATTTGTGCCCGCAATTGGATATCCAAATAGAAGTGCCGCCCACGGCAGACCGAACACAACAACGGCAATCAAGGCTCGACGTTGTTTCCTAAGGTACTTGGCCCATCCAATGCAGCCAATAAACGCCAGAAGTACCCCAATCAGCACCATCAACCCAAATATATCGAAGTAATGGCTTATGAACTCGAAAGCGGAGCGCGTGACATCATCGAAGTAGCTCACTCCCACTCCCACAGCGATCAGGCACGCTCCCGCTAGCGCTGCGGCTCGCCAATACCGCTAAATTGTGGGCTGCAAGTTCATCTACGAATGGTACAGACGGACCATGAAAAGATACGGAGGCTTTCACTGGGCAGAATTTCGGCTCGCCTTTTTGTTTCATTGATTTCCCGCACTATCTTGGCTGCGGATTACCCGGCACATATGGCGTCTTCGCATTCCCCGGACCGCCCACAAACTGCAGCGTTGGGATCCGGTCGCTCATCTCCGGCAGCGGCGGAAACGCCATGTGCGGCTCCGACTGATACCAGTACGCCACCGAGTAGAAGTTGTCCGAGCGCGCGTTGGCGTGGCCGTGCTCGATGCCCGCCTTCATGTACTTCGTGAACGGAACCGGCGAATCCAGGTGAAAGCGGTACACACTCCAGCGCTCGCCCGCAAGCTCTTTGCCGATCATCGGGGAGCCATGCAGCGGAAACGCCTGTGCTGCGCCTCCAAAGTCCCACGACCCCAGAAAATAGTCCTCGCTCCCCGTCCCGACCGAAGCGATCTTGTCCGGATCATCGATCCAGAAGGCGTCGTTCCCCTCGCCCCACCATCCATCCTGGTTCTGAAGAATCGACATGGTCACGCCCACAAACTGCCCGTGGCCCTTGGCCTCAAACCAGATGTAGTTGTCCTTTCCATCAAGATTCCTCCGGTAATTCACCTGCGGATCGCTGTTCTCATACCACTCCTTCGCCCATCCCTGTGCCGGCTGAGCCTGCCGATACTGTGCGTGAAAGTACAGCGTCCCCGGAGCCAGAGGCTTCGTATCCGCCCGGTAGTCGATATTCCAGTAAAGATTGTTGAGCGTTTGCTTCCCCTCGTTCGTGATCGTCATGCGAGCATGCTTCGCATACGGCATGGGAAACCAGCAGTTCAGCGACTTGTCACCGCCCACCGAGAGCACCGCCGACTGCCACGCGTAATAGATCCCGTTTCCCAGCCCGAAGAAATCCCCTATCGGCGTCTCGACGCTTGGCGACTCCTCCCCGTCCCAGTACATCCTGAGCACGATCCGCTTCAGACTGTACGGCTCCCAGCCGTTGAGCGTGAACCAGACGTGCGAAATCATCCCCGGCCCGTCCACATCGAGAACCGTCAGCGTCTGACCCGGCGTGACCGTCCGGAAGTCCGCATTCGCTCCCGTCGCCTCGCGGCTCGACGAGCGATGCAGGGTGTAGCTCTGCTGCTGGGTTGGGTCCGGCATCCACGCCGGAATCTGGCCGAAGGCCGAGATTGCGAGAGACAGAACCAGAAGACCGAAGATTATCGGCGAACGTCGCATGCAAAAATCTCCATGCCGTAAAGGGCAATGCATCATAACGGCTTCACAACACGCGAGGAAAGATCGATCTGAAAGGGGGGCGGGCTTCAGCTGACCTCCGGCCAGGAAACTCATGGGGCTCGCTCCGCGTCTACATCTCAGGGCCTCGATCTATCTATGGGGCTCTGGCGAAGTCCCCCACCTTCGCTCGTACGAAGGGAGTTCATGCCCACGCACGCTCGTCTCGCCATCTCCCTGCTGTTCTCGCTCTCAGCGGCCGTAACCTTCGCCCAGCAGGATGCAGCGCCCTCCCAGCTCGATGATGGCCAGATCCATCTGGACGTCGTCGTTACTCCAAAGTCTGGACCGCCCGTTGCCGGCCTTCAGGAGCAAGACTTCACGGTGCTGGACAACAAGGTTCCTCAAACCATCACCTCGTTCCAGGCCGTCAGCGGCGCTCAGGTCCCGGCTGAAGCCATCCTCCTCATTGACGCCGTGAACACCAGCTACCAAAACATCGCCTACGAGCGCAACCAGATCGACGCATTCCTGCGCGCCAACGGAGGCAAGCTCGCTCACCCCGTCAAACTCGCCATCTTCGGGGACACCGGGGTCCAGGTTCAGGCCAGCTTCTCGACTGATGGCAACGCGATCGCCGATTCGCTCGATAAGCAAACCATAGCTCTCCGCGACATCCGCCGCTCTGCCGGCTTTTACGGCGCCGAAGACCGCCTTGATCTATCACTGAAGGCGCTGGCTCAGCTCGCGTCGGTCGAGGCCACCCATCCCGGCCGCAAGTTTGTTCTCTGGGTTTCTCCCGGCTGGCCGTTCCTCTCCGGCCCTCGCGTTCAGCTCGACGGAAAGCAGGAGCAGCGTCTCTTTGGCACGATCGTGGAAGCGTCCACCGAGCTTAGGCAGGCGCGCATCACCTTGTACAACATCAATCCTCTGGGCGCGGCTGAGAATACGCTGAACATTTTCTACTACGAGGAGTTTCTTAAGGGGGTAAGCAAGCCTAGTCAGGTCTCGCTCGGTAATCTCGCGCTGCAAGTGCTGGCCGCGCAGAGCGGCGGCCTCGTCCTGAACTCCAGCAACGACGTTACCGCTCTCTTGCGGCAAAGCTTCGCCGACGCAGACGCCTGGTACGAGCTCTCCTTCAAACCCCCTCGATCGGAGCCCAACCAATACCACCACCTGGAGATCCGCCTCGCAAAGCCGGGCCTCACTGCGCGCACCCGTCAGGGCTATTACGGGCAGCCCTGATCCGCGGCGACCGCGGCCTTGGTAGACTCCCCGCCGATGGGCGAAGTTGCCGGTCAAGGAGGCATGTCTCGAGGCATATACTGACCAGGCAGTCGCTGGCCCGTATAAATTCTATGTGGCGTTCGGTGCAACTCACGATTGCGGCGAGCATTCTCCTGTCCGCCGCGTCCAATGCTCAGGAGCAGTCGACGGGCGTTCCCCTCGAACAGACCACCGCGCCCAACCCGGCCCAGCCCATTACTCCCGGCACGCTCCTGCAGCAGAATCAGCAGCAGCAAAGTCCGGGATCGAATCCCACGCTTTATCACGAACTCGACATGCTCCAGCGCGATGGCTTTGCCGCGGCCAATTCGGCGACTGTGTCGTTACGCGTCGTCGATCGTCAGGGATTCACGCCGCTCAACTTGCGAAGCCCTGACTTCACTCTGATCGTGAACGGCAAGCCGCGCGGCTTTCGGCTGCATGCGCCGGGCACACAGACCACGGTTGTGCCTCCGCTGGTACTGCTTGTCTTTCCGCCCAATGACCCGGTCGTCCACAACATAGGTGTACGGGAGGCGGTGAAGTACTTTTCAGCGCAGCCGGCCGAGGTGCTCCCGTGGCGCGTCGGCATCTTCGATTCGAACGGGAAGATGACGCCCTTTACCAATGGGCGCACCCAGCTTCTCGCCTTCCTCGACGAGGTCGCCCACACCACCGAGCCGTTCCAGTACGCAGCCAATGTGATGCTGCTCGAGGCTTTCCGGTGGGAGGGCCCGTGGCTCAACAAGGCCGAAACTGCTATCAGCACGATGCAGCATTACGAAGGGCCGAAGGTCATTCTTGCCATGAATCCCATCGGTGAATCGATCTACGGCATGAACGATCAGATGCTCGAGCACGCTGGACCGGAAGCGCTCACCGGAGTAGCACAGCATATCGGTGCTCGCATTTATATCGGTAACGTCGGCGGGCCGGATCCGATTGTTCCGGGCGGCGACGCTACTTCCGATCTGTCTCACAAGAAGCCTTCCTACTACATGCAGGTCGATCCAGCGATGAACGCTGCACTCGCCTATTCGGCGTACCGGACCTCGCAAATGATGCAAACAGCCGCTGCCACTTACGGAGGGTTTGCGAACTCTCTCAACGACCTTGCGGCGATGATCCACCGTGACCTCGACGGTGGCTACGCCCTCGACTTCGACCTGACACCCGAGGATCAGGACCACGGCATCCCAGACGTCGGGGTTCGCCTTGCCTGCCGTGACTTGCGCCTCGCTATCCTTGATGTGATTCCGGTGGGGGTTTCGAACGATATCGAGCGCTCGATGGACCGGGAGCATATCTCGGCACTCCTCAATAAGGCCGCTTCCACTCCCATCGTCTCGCCTGAGTTTCGAATCACCCAGCGGACCGATTACTTCCCGCTCCGCGACGGCCTGGAGCCGGTGCTTCCCATGAGCGCCGTGATCGAGTGGATCGGGCACGGCCGCGGGCCGACGGTGCTCTCGGTGGCGGAACGGGTGAAAGACTCGAACCTGGAGACCGTGATCCTGGAGCGCGAGCTGCGCGTGCACTGGGATGGCCGCAGCCTCTCCTGGGAACGCGATGGCCAGCTACGCCCCGGCCATTATCTCTGGAACATCGCCGTCCATGATGGCCAGGGCAACATCTACGGTTACAGCGAACGAAAGGTGGACGTCGAGTTCCCACATTCGGAAACGTTAGCCGTCAGCAGCCTCATCCTCGGCAAAAGCTGCCGCGAAGACAGCGAGTCGGCAAGCGGCCTTCAGCACCGTCCGCCACCGGGTACAAAGGCGCAGCCGCATCTCGCGATCGATCCCATGAAGGCCGGCGAATGCCGCATCAAGCCTGACGCCATCGGCGCCTTCGCCTCGACCGACACCATGCATGCCTTCGTGCGCATCTATCCGTCCGAAAAGCTCGACAAGGGGAAGCCCGAGAGCTGGATGGCAAGATTTGTGCTGCGCTCCAAGTCCGGCTCGGTGGAAAAAGAAACCCAAATACCTTTTACCCTCGATTCCGGCTCCGGCTACCTGGCGTCCATCCAGATGCCCTTGAACACTCCGGATATCCTCCCCGGCTTGCACACCCTCGACGTTGAAATGCGCGGCCCGGGAATCCGCAAAAACCTCAGACAATCGCGGAGCATCTCGATTCTGGATACGCCATGAATCGGGTAGGAGGCGGGATTACTCCCGCCGTCCTCCCCCACCACACGGACGTGCCGTTCGGCATCCGGCGGTTCATGAAACAGACTGGAAGCGTGGATGGGTATCCATCAACGAAACCAGCCCCATGCGGTCGAACCATTTCTTGGGGTAGGCATGGTTCATATGCGTGGCACCGCCGTTCCACCACGGGCCTCCCATGGGTGGCCGATTTCCACGCCCGATCATCCAGTTCCTTCGCCACCGACCCGGCCTTCGCCCAATCCTCAAAAACTCGGCTTTCTCATCAATCCCACAAATCCGTTTCACGTGGGGAGGTGATTTCGGAGCTTCACAACAGTTCGCTTGCGCTACAACCTGCCAATTGGTTCGCCCTCCTGACGGATCAGACTCGGCTCTCGCCTTGCCTGCGAGGACTTTTACTTCCAGGCTTCCACCAGAGCAGTCACCTGTTCCTGGCGCTGGATATAACTACCGTGGCAACTGGACATTCTCCACGGGTCGGACTCTCACCGACTGGATTTGCAGCTAGCTTCGCTGCACGAGGACTTACACCTCCAAGTGAGTGCGCCCTGCCGGGCGCACCAAGCAAAGGCCCGGAGACAATTTGTCTCCGGGCCTTGATAGCCGCGCCGAATCGTGCGATTAGCGATTGAGCGCGAGGTAAACCTGCTGCCCATTGCTGTTGAGGCTGGCTTCCTGGACGCGGGCCCTCTTTTCCTGCTTCGAGGTGGGAACCGCCATGTTCATATCTGCCGAAGAGCAGAGAATCTCATGCAGGAAATACTGGTCGCCGTACTTGTTGAAGACCAGCTCGCCAGTTTTCGCTTCCCTGCCGTCGGAGGTGGTCATGGTCAGTATCACGACATGCTTGTCGCGGTTCTGAATCTTGATTACGCCGGTGTTTTCGGCGGAAATCGTGTAAGTGCCAGCGGGGAGCAGCTTGTCGCCTACGGTGAAGTCGAAGGGAACGTTTGCTTTCACAGCCCGTTCCTGTGCCGAGATGCTGCCCACGGTGACGAGGCTGACGAGGGCGAAGAGCGCGATTGACGTGATTGACATGATCCGTTTCATGACGTTTCTCCTTTTGAAGACGCCCTCTTCTGAGCGCGTCGTTGGACTCTCACAGTGAGCCCGAACTGAATTTTGTTTTTTGCCAGCTGTCCGAAGGTGCTTGCTTCAGGTGCTTGCCGTTACGCCGACAGATAGTGCAAGCACCGTGCCAAACGCGGCGGAAGGCTCGAAGATTCCTACTTCCTCACGTCGCCCTTGTATTTGCAATGGGATACGAGTGAAGAGGTGATTCGCGATTCTCACGTGACCGCTGCGCTGAGCCGTCTGTGGTATCCGAATGGATACCGGCGAGAACCAATCGGCTCCGGCGCGAACGAATCATCAGATTTATCGGCGCTTGTCCGCACAGTTCGGCTAGACTTGCGCGCAGGAGGCTCCGATGAAGCCGAGGCTCATGGCCATTTCGGGTTCATTGCGAGGGACCGTTCGACCGCTGATTGATGGCCAGATCTCCATCGGCAGGGGCGACTCGAATCATGTTTGCCTGATGGATCGTTCCGTCTCGCGGCGACACTGCACGATCGAACAGGTGGACGAACGCTTTGAGCTCGCCGATCTGGACAGCCATAACGGCACCTTCGTGAACGGGATTCCCGTTCGGCGGAAAGCCGTGGGCCACGGCGACACCATTCGTGTCGGCCACTCGGAATTCGTCTTCCTGTTGCACGAAGGAGACGACGCCGACAGCACCGAACTGCGCCTGAGCCTGAGCGACGATACGTCCCTCTCCGAGCTGGAGACAATTCGAGTTGACCAGCCGGCACCGCTTCCCCATTTCGGCGTGGAAGTGGGACGCATGGCACGCGACCTGGCCGCCTTGTTCCGGATCAGCGACTTCATCAATTCCGTCCGCGACATTGAGCTTTTGCAACGCGAGCTTCTGCGCCTGATCTTCGAAGTGATACCCGCCGAGAATGGCGCCATCGTGCTGCTCGCCAATCTTGATGAGGAACCAAGCTCCATCTGCAACTGGGCCCGGCAAGTCGGCGATCCGCCGTCCATCAAGCTTCAACGAGACCTTGTGCAGCGCGCAGTCTGGGAACAGTCGGCCGTCTTCACTGCGAAAGACTCGAGCGATGCCCCGAACGTCCTCTGCCTCCCGCTCATCGGCGTCGAGAAAACGCTCGGCGTCATCTATCTCACTTCGTCCGGCGCTGCTTCGCCCTTTCGCGAGGATCACATTCACTTCCTCAGCCGAGTCTCGCGAATCGCGGCCGTCACGCTGGAGAACATTCTTGCTCTGGACGCGCTGAGCTCCGAGAACCGGCGGCTCAAAGAGGAGCTCAGTTCGACGAGCCAGCTGGTTGGGGAAAGCCGGCAGATTGGACAGGTCGAAGAGTTCATCCGGCGAGTCGCGCAAGGCGATTCAACCGTCCTGATTCGAGGAGAGAGCGGCACAGGCAAGGAGCTGGCCGCTCGCGCCATCCATCACAGCAGTCCCCGCGCAGGACGGCCTTTCGTCGCCATCAACTGCGCAGCTATTCCCGAGGCGCTGCTTGAAAGCGAGCTCTTCGGACACGAGAAAGGCGCATTCACCGGCGCTGTCGGAACGAAGAAAGGAAAGCTGGAGGCAGCCGAAGAGGGAACCGTCTTCTTCGATGAGATCGGCGAGCTGGCGCCCTTGTTACAGGCCAAGCTTCTAAGAGTTTTGCAGCAAAGGGAGTTCGAGCGGCTCGGAGGGACTCGCTCTCTCACATTCACGGCGCGCGTTCTGGCGGCAACCAACAAGAATCTTGAACAGGCCATCAAGTCCGGCGAGTTTCGGCAGGATCTGTATTACCGGCTCAACGTCGTTTCGGTCACCATGCCTCCGCTGCGGGAGCATCGTGACGACATTCCGCTGCTCGCCCTTTACTTTGCCGCGAAGTACGCTGCACAAAGCAAGCGTCCGTTCAGGGGCATTTCGCGGGAAGCGCGTACATTGTTGATGAACTACAGTTGGCCGGGGAATGTCCGCGAACTGGAGAATGCCATCGAGCACGCAATTGTGCTGGGCCTGACCGAGGAAATCCTTCCTGAAGATCTCCCCACCGCCATACTCGAAGAACAATCGGCGGCGATCGAGGGAGCGCGATATCACAGTGTGCTCAACCAGGCTAAGAAAGAGCTGCTCCTAACCGCCCTTCGCGAAGCATCCGGAAGCTATCCGGAGGCCGCGCGACTGCTCGGCATTCATCCCAAGTATCTGCATCGCTTAGCCCGGAGTCTGAATCTGAAGTCCGACTTGCGCTGACCGTGAGAAGCAGGATTTACGGATCCCCGGTCCGCGCACGCTCGACGTCGAAATGCAACCACCCCGCCGTCATATCTGACAATCTAATTACACGCTTCCGATACTCCACGGACACACTTCCCGCGTGTCCATGGCACTCTTGCACTGTGGATGCAGGGCAGAGTTGCCGGATGAGGACCGAAGCTAAAATACCTTCGCCGTCCTCTCCGAACCACCACAGTTGCGAGGGATCGGGTTGCGGCGCGCCTTAGCATGAGAAGGTGCGCCGGTAGCGGGGGAAAGTCGCTTTTGAGGCGATCCCCGCTATGCACTGGAGAGAGCCACCGCTGGCTTCGCATCTCGCCTCAATGAGCAATGCCGCCAAGTCGAAACTGACGACGCGGCGCTGCTCTAGAGGATAAGCACCGGCTCTAGGCGTAGCCTGAGCTGGCTCAAGCGGAACGTTGACACCTCCGGGCCGCCCCGGTGAGCTCTCATCGCAGCAGATCGATCACGTTCACGATAAAGCCCGTGCGCGGGTCGTACACCACCACATATCCTTGGAAGTATCCCATCGCGTACCCCGGCGGCGGCGGCGGCAGGTATCCGTAGAGATGTGGCGGCAGCGGTGTCAGGTAGGGAATGTACCCATACGGGATGAATCCCCCGACTGTCCAGATCGGACGTCCAGTCCGGCTGATATACCCGAGATTGCGATAGTAATACCGGTGCAGGTAATCCCGGTCGCTTGGCCGCCACTGATACGGAGGACGAGACTGCGGCGGTCTTCCCCAGGTCGGTGGTCGTGGGCCCGGGTTCGGTCGCGGAGGATTCGGATACGGCTGGATGTTTACATCGCCCGGCTTCGGCGGCCGTGGACTCTGTGAGGGGGGCCTTGGAGCCGGGTTCGGTCGCGGAGGATTCGGATACGGCTGGATGTTTACATCGCCCGGCTTCGGCGGCCGTGGACTCTGGGAGGGGGGCCTTGGAGCCGGATTCGGACGCGGAGGATTCGGATACGGCTGGATGGTCATGTCTCCACCCGGCTTTGGACGGCCCGCGCCATTCTGTCCCTGGGAAGGTGGCCTTCCCGTGCTCGGCTGGGTGCTTGGCTGCTGTTGGCTGTTCTGTGATGCTGCCGACAGCGTAGCCGCCAGGCAGCATACCAATACTCCGTGAAACACCGAGACCATCCCAGATTTCATCGCGATCTCCCGCTCTACACTTGCGACCGCGCCAGATTAACCGCATCGCAGTCGAAACGCAAAACACACGGCCCTAAGCCATTTGGGAATGGGCAGATACCGGTGCCAGGGACCAGAAGTCCACGTAGGGGAGAAATCCCCCAACACCCTGATACTCTGAAACATAGGCTAAATTGCACTGATGAGTACCTTGAAAGCCGTTCGCGGCACACGCGATCTTCTGCCGCCCGAAACCGAGCTCTGGAACCACGTTGAAGCGACCGCCCGGCGAGTTTTTGCGCGCTACAACTTCGGCGAGATTCGCACGCCCGTCTTTGAGGACACGTCGCTGTTTGCGCGCGGCGTAGGCGAAGAGACGGACATCGTCTCGAAAGAGATGTACACGTGGGAGGATCGCGCGCGGGCGCAGTCGGAGAAGGCGCAGTCGCTGACCCTGCGACCGGAGAACACCGCAGGAGTCGTCCGCGCGTACATCGAGCACAAGCTGGGCGAGACGGGGCTGCTGCAGAAGCTCTACTACATCGGGCCGCAGTTCCGGCGGGAGCGCCCGCAGAAGGGGCGCTATCGCCAGTTCTGGCAGATTGGCGCGGAAGTGATCGGACCGTCGAGCGCGGGGTCGGAGTCGCCGCTAAGAGACGCAGAAGTCCTGGAGATGCTGGCGGCGTTTCTCGACGAGCTGGGCATCGAGGGCTGGCGGCTGGAGATCAATTCGGTTGGATCGGCGACGGATCGCGTGCGCTATGTTGCCGCGCTGCGTGAGGCACTGGCTCCGGTGAAGCAACAGATGTGCGAGGACAATCAGCGGCGCGCGGAGACGAATCCGCTGCGCGTGCTCGATTCAAAGGACGAGAACGATCAGGAGATCATCAACGGACTGCCGAAGATCGCCGATTATCTCGACGACGATTCGAAGGCGCACTTCGCGGCTGTTCTTGCGGCTCTCGATGCGTGTGGCGTGAAGTATGAGGTGAATCCGCGGCTCGTGCGGGGGCTGGACTATTACACACGGACAACCTTCGAGTTCACCCACGGAGGACTTGGCGCGCAGAACGCGCTGCTCGGGGGCGGACGCTACGACGGCTTGTCCGAGGCGCTGGGCGGCCCCAAGGCTCCGGGGATCGGGTTTGCGATGGGTGAAGACCGGCTGATCCTGACGTTGCAGGCAGCGAAGGAGCAGACATCCGTTCTCGCTGATGCTTTCATCGCGCCGCTTTCCACAAAGTTAAATGCAGCTGCACTCGAACTAGCGCGCGAGTTGCGCCGCGCCGGACTGCACGTGGAGCTGGGCGACGGCTCGTTCCGGTTGAAGAAGTCATTCGAGATCGGCAACAAGCTGGCGGGGAAGATTGTGCTGCTGGGCGAGGATGAAATGAAGTCCGGTATCCTGACAGTGAAGGACTTTGCGAGCGGCGAGCAGACAAAGGTGACGCGGAGGGATCTCGCACAGGCATTGCAGGCGACTTCAAAATAATCAATAAAAGTTAGGATTTCAAATCTTGCTGGATTTTTTAGGCACACTGACGCGCACACATAACTGCGGCGAACTTCGCGCTGCTGACGCCGGCGAATCCGTCGTCCTTCTCGGCTGGGTCAACCGGCGGCGCGACCACGGCAACCTGATCTTTCTCGATCTGCGTGATCGCTATGGCATCTCTCAGATTGTCCTCGACAAGGACCAGACGCCGGCCGGGCACGCGAAGGCAGAGCAGGCGCGGCCTGAATACGTCGTCGCGGCTATTGGCAAGGTGCGGTTACGCGGCAAGGACGTTATTAATCCGAAGATGGCGACGGGCGAGATCGAGATCGTCGCCAACGAACTGCGCATTCTTAACGATGCGAAGGTTCCACCGTTTTCGCCCTCGGACGACGCAATTGGCAATGAAGAAGTACGGCTGAAGTATCGCTATCTCGACCTGCGGCGCCCCGAGATGCAGCACAACTTCGAAGTACGGCACAAAGTCGCACTGGCTGTCCGCGAATATTTGTCGGGCCAAGGATTTCTGGAGATCGAAACGCCGTTCATGACGCGGTCGACTCCCGAGGGCGCGCGCGATTACCTGGTGCCGAGCCGCGTGCATCCCGGCGAGTTCTATGCACTGCCGCAGTCTCCGCAGCTCTTCAAACAAATCCTCATGATCTCCGGCATGGACCGCTACTTCCAGATCGCGCGCTGCTTCCGCGACGAGGATCTCCGCGCCGACCGCCAGCCGGAGTTCACCCAGATTGACCTGGAGATGACCTTTCCGCAGCAGGAGACGGTCTTTCGCGTGGTCGAGGGATTTCTCTCGGCCGCATTCAAAGCCGTTGGCATCACACTGCCGACGCCCTTTCCGCAGATCACTTACGACGAGGCGATGCGCAACTATGGCATCGACAAGCCCGACCTGCGCCTGCCGGGATTGACTGACATAAAACAGGCCTTCGCGCCGGAACATCTTGAACCCCTCGCAATCGACGCGAATCTGCCGGTGGTCGTCGTGCGCGTGCCCAAAGTCGGCGAGCTTTCGCGCAAGGAGCGCGACGACAACCGTCCGCTGTTCGATACGCGCAAGGGCGCAAAGCTGATCGACGATCTCAAGCGGCTGGAGAAGTCCTTCCCCGAGGCCGTCGCGAAGGTTCGCGAACTGGCGCAGGCTGAGGCGGACGACCTGCTGGTGATTGTCGCCGGAGATTCCACGGCGCACATCCACGCGTCGGATACCAAAACGCCGGGGCGTCTCTCGGAGCGCGAGATCGCGGTTTACTCAGCGGCAGGGAATCTTCGAGTCGAGCTAGGGAAGAAGTACGCCGAACGCCACAGCGCGTTCGCTGTCACGGAGCAAGTCGTGGGCTCGCAGGAACGCGAGAAGGGCACCATCGACGGCGCGGCTGCGTTCCGGCCCATCTGGGTGACCGACTTCCCCATGTTCGAATTCGACGAGGAGACGCGAAAGTGGCTACCGGCGCATCATCCCTTCACGTCGCCCCACGAGGAAGATATGGACCGGCTCATCTCAGACCCGGCCTCGGTGCGCGCGCTCTACTACGATCTGGCGATGAATGGCCTGGAGTTAGGCTCGGGATCGATCCGTATTCACCAGGAGCATGTGCAGCAGGAGATCTTCCGCGCCATCGGCATGTCGGACGAAGAGGCGCGGTCGCGCTTCGGCTTTTTCCTCGAAGCACTGCAGTACGGGACGCCTCCGCACGGAGGCATTGCGTTGGGACTCGACCGAATCGTGATGATTCTTGCGGGAGCGTCCAGCCTGCGCGAGGTGATCGCTTTCCCCAAGACGGCCAGGGCTATCGATCTGATGGTCGACGCACCCACGCCTGTCAGCGAGCAGCAGTTGCGCGAGCTACACATCCGGCCCACAAAAGGTTAGTCATGCCGCACCTCTATCGCGCCGATCTCGTATTTCTCGACGGAGAGTTCAAGTCCGATCGCGGCCTTCTCGTCGGTGACGACGGCCGCATCGCTGCGGTACTCGATGCCGCGGATATTGACTACCACGAGACCACGAATCTGGGCGGCAAGGCCATCCTTCCGGGTTTCGCCAACGCGCACTCGCACACCTTTCAGCGACTGATACGCGGACGGACGGAAACGCGCGGCGTGGGCGGCGACGATTTCTGGTCGTGGCGCGAGCCCATGTATCGAGCCGCCCTCAGGATTGACGCGGAAGAGGTGTATCGCGTCGCCCGAATGACGTTTCTAGAAATGGTGATGGCGGGGACGACAACGGTCGGGGAATTTCATTATCTGCACCGTGCGCAAGATGGCTCCGCTTACGACGATCCCAACCTCCTGGCGAAACAGATCATTGCGGCGGCCGACTCTGTGGGGCTGCGCGTCGCGCTGTTGCGCGTGGCCTACGCACGCGCGGGATACGACTTGCCACCACACCCCGGACAGGCGCGATTTTACGAATCGCCTCGCGAATATCTCGATAACACCGCGGCTCTGGCCGCAGAATTGTCCGGATCGGAACGGGCATGGTTGGGAGTCGCGCCACATAGCATCCGCGCAGTGCCCCTTGCACAATTAGAGGAAATCGTCGCGTGGGCATGTGACAGGAATCTGCCTATCCACATGCACGCCGCCGAACAACAGGCGGAGCTCGCTGCCTGCCGGCGTGAGTATGGCGCGACTCCGGTCGAGCTTCTCGCTCAGCGCGGGCTGTTGTCGGCGGAGACGACTCTGGTGCATGCCATTCACATCACCGATGCCGAGATGGATTCACTGGCGGCGGCCAATAGCGTCATCTGTTCCTGCCCCACGACGGAACGCAATCTTGGCGACGGCATTATCGATACGGCGCCCGCCGCCGAACGCGGCATCCGTTTCGCCTTCGGGTCGGACAGCCAGGCGCAGATCGACCCGCTGGAGGACGCGCGCGCGCTTGAGTATCACTTACGGTTACAAATACAAAGGCGCGCTGTACTGGACGAGATCGGCGGATATAAGTTGTCACAGCGACTGTTCCATTATGCTACCGTGGGCGGTGCGGAAGCGCTCGACTTCGACAGCGGAGTCCTCGCCGCGGGCCGGCCGGCTGATTTCTTCGCCGTCAATCTCGATGATCTTTCAATTGCCGGGAACGCGCCCGCTGATCTTCTTCCCATCGTCGTCTTCGGTCTCGCGCGTCCAGCGATCAAGGATGTGATCGTCGCCGGAAAACACATCCTGAAAGACGGCGCACACGCTCTTCAAGACGAGATCGTCGCGCAATACAAAGAGGTGTACCGAAAGGTCTGGCACGCATGAGTTCCCCAACAGAGATTCTGCGCGAGCTGGTGAGCATTCCGTCGGTTTCGTCGATGTCGAACCGGCCGGTGATCGAAGCGTCGGGGCGGATTGTCGAAGGCAGTGGATGGTCCGCGCAGCAGTTCCCGTATCGCGACTCGAATGGCGTAGAAAAGGTCAACCTGATCGCCCGCCCCGGTCAGCAAGCCGAGTCCATCCACGCGGACCTTGCGTTCGTTTGCCACACGGACACCGTTCCCTTTGTAACGGAAGCGTGGCCGAGCGCGACCCGGCTCGAAGAACACGGTGGATTTCTCCACGGCTGCGGCGCCTGCGACGTGAAAGGCTCGCTCGCGGGAATTCTGTCGGCTGTTTCCCAGACAAAGGGTAAAGAGATCGACCGCGGCGTAGCACTGATCCTTACCGCCGACGAGGAAGTAGGATGCGTGGGCGCGACGCATTTGCTCACCGAGCCCCTTTTGCGTGCACGCAGCGTTCTGGTCTGTGAGCCCACCTCACTGCGTCCCGGCATCGCCGGAAAAGGCTACGGCTTGGCTGAGGTTCGAGTAATTGGCAAGGAAGCGCACAGCGCTTTCCCGCGGCAGGGATCTTCGGCGATCTACGCGGCAGCGAAGATGATGCTGGCTATCGAGAGTACCGCACAAAGGGGCGCGGGCAACGAATTATTCGATCCGCCCTGCACCACTTTCAACGTCGGCGTCGTGCATGGCGGAACGGCGAAAAATATCATTCCCGGCGAGTGCACTTTCCTCGTCGAGTGGCGTCCTCTTCCCGAAGAGGATCCAGTGGCAGTGCTGGAGTTCCTAAAGACCCTCGCCGAAAGAACGCAGCGCGAGCACCCCGGCTGTACAGTCCACGTCGACCCTCGTCGCGCCGAGCCAGGATTTGCCTATTCGCCCGATTCGCCTTTTGTCCGAACTCTGTTCGAGAGGCTCGGCCGGCAACCGACCGGAATCTCGTTCGGATCAGAGGCCACTCGCTTTGCGAAGATCGCCAACGAAGTCGTTGTGCTGGGTCCCGGCGACATGCACACCGCACACAGCGACCGCGAATGCATTGCGATCGACGAGCTCGAGACATGGACCGATTGCGTACGGAGTCTGCTAACTCGTTGAGTGACTATAATTTTTTCATGAAGCAAGCCCCGCTTGTCAGCGTAGTCATGGGCAGCAAGAGCGACTATGAAACGCTTGCGCCGGCCGTCGAGATCCTGAAGTTGTTCGGCATACCCTACGAGGCGCGGGTTGTTTCGGCGCACCGTACCCCCGACTGGCTCTTTACTTATGCCGAGCAGGCGGAGGGCCGCGGGCTCCAGGTCATCATCGCAGGGGCCGGCGGCGCGGCGCATCTGCCGGGTATGCTGGCGGCGAAGACGCTGGTCCCAGTGCTGGGGGTGCCAGTTCCGGCGACGATGCTGAACGGGATCGATTCGCTTCTGTCCATTGTGCAGATGCCGAAGGGGGTTCCCGTTGGGACGCTGGCCATCGGCAAGCCGGGTGCGGCCAATGCCGCGCTCTTCGCTGCTGAGATTCTTGCCCTCACCGATCCCGACCTGCGCGCGCGGCTGCGAGCCTGGCGCGAGGAGCGCAGGCAAGAAGTACTGGGCGAGGAGCTGGCGCCATGACGGCCATCCTTCCTGGGGCGACGATTGGGATACTGGGCGGAGGGCAGCTTGGCCGGATGACGGCGATGGCGGCCCGGTCCCTGGGCTACCGCATCCAGGTGATGGACCCGGATCCGTCGTGCCCGGCGCGGTTCGTGGTCGACGCGTGCTTTGAGGGCGGATGGGACGACGCTCGTGTGGCCGCTGACCTCGCGCGCGGCTGCGATGTGGTGACGCTGGAGATCGAGCAGGTGTCGATTGCGTGCCTGGAGGCAGCGGCCAAGTATGCGCCGGTTCGTCCGGGTGCGAGTCCGATGCGGATTATTCAGGACCGCATCCTGCAGAAGAGGTGGCTTGCGGATCACGGCGCTCCGCTGGGTCCGTGGCGAGCGGCGGAGTCGGAGTCGGAACTGGCCGAGGCGGTCTCGGAACTGGGCGGCAAGTGCTTCGCGAAGAGGGCGCGCGGCGGTTACGACGGGCGCAGCCAGGTGAAGATCGGCTTCGGCGATGAGACGACCGCACCCGAAGCGTGGCGGCTGTTAGGTGCGAAGCCGTGCGTAGCGGAGCAGGCGCTCGATCTGGACCGGGAGATCTCGGTGATGGTGGCGCGCGCGCCGAATGGCGAGATGAAGAGCTTCCCGTCGGCTCTGAATCATCACGAGAACCAGATCCTCGAGTGGAGCGTGATCCCGTCGTCGGTTTCTACCGATCTTGAACAACATGCACAACAGATCGCGGCGAAGGTTGCCGTTGGTCTTCAGGTCGAGGGACTGCTGGCCGTTGAGATGTTTGTGACCAAAGGCGGCGAATTGCTGGTGAACGAACTAGCTCCGCGTCCGCATAACAGCTATCACGCGAGCGAGCTGGCGTGCGTGACCAGCCAGTTCGAGCAGGCGGTGAGGGCAGTGTGCGATCTGCCGCTGGGCGATGTTTCCGTGGTTCAGCCAGCGGCCATCGCTAACCTGCTCGGCGAGGTCTGGCTTGGCCCGGGCGGCGAGCTGCGGGAGCCCTACTTCGACCGCGCGCTGGCGATACCCGGAGTGAGCCTGCATCTCTACGAGAAGCACAAGCCGCGCAAGGGGCGGAAAATGGGGCATCTTGCAGCGGTGGGGAAGACTCCGGACGAGGCGGTGCAGCGAGTGCTGACGGTGAAGGAGCTGCTGTAGTGCTTCGATTTCTGAGGTACCCCCTCCCCTCTCCTTTTTTGTGGTTTTGAACTCATTCATTCTGCAGGTGTTATTTGCTGTGGTTTGTAACTCATTCATTTTAGTGATACGAAGCGTAACCCATTGTTTTGGCGAGAGTTAGCAGTCCTTGTGTCGACGAAAAATGAAAAAGACCGCTGGCAGCGCGGTCTTTTGATTCTGAAGGCTCTATTTCTATTTTAGCTGGCCAGGGCGAAATAGTACGCCACCTATTTTGGATGTTCCCACCTTTCGGTCCAAAACGGACGAAAAGGACGGGAGACCCCGCACATAGTGCCGGATTGTTTCGCGGTCAGGGAAACTTCACATCGAGGGCATAGATCTCAAATGTGCCGGTCTGCCTGGTGCCGATAAGCGACCCGTCGGAGTAATTCCGACCCAGCCGTAGTCAATCAAAGCCGGCAAGTCAGCGATGCTTTCCACTTTCCGGTCACTGACCCGCACGCGGTACTCTGACCCCGAATACTCATACCAATTGGAACGGTTAAAGTAGGTCTGAACGATTCGGTAGCCGTAGTCTCCTCCGTACTCCCTAAAATATACATACTGGCTATCCCGGGACCAGGTTTGCCAGCCTCCGCCTTTGACGGCGAAGAGCTCGCGCTGCTCGTGGGGATTCACGTCGTAGAGCATGAGCTTCGGAAGACCAGGGAATACAAGTGCGGCGATGTAGCGTCCGTCGGGCGACCAGCGCGGGGACCACAGGCCCTGCGATCCCGGCAGGGCGGAAATGCGGCCGGACCGGAGGTCGATGATCCTGAGGACCGCGCCCTCCCGGTTCAGGCCGGACTTTGGATCTTCCGGCATGCAGCCGAAGACAATGGATGCGCCATCAGGCGACCAATCCGGATTCGCTAAAGAAGAACATGGACATCAGCGGCTGATATGGTGGATGCGTTCTGCAAGATGCAAATTCAAGAAGCAAATTTTCTGTGCGGAAGAGGATTTCGAAAACGATGAGGTTTAGAGGAAAGCTGGGTCTAGCGGCGGCGGGGATGGCGGCGATGTTTATGGCTACAGCTGGGGCGGAGGTTCGGCTGCCGCATCTGTTGTCGGACCATGCGGTGCTGCAGCGGGAGGCTCCCATCCATATCTGGGGCGACGCGGACCCGGGTGAGGCGGTCACGGTGTACTTCCACGACCAGACGCGCATGGCGACGGCTGACGATCTGGGCAAGTGGAGTCTGTGGCTGATGCCGGAGAAGGCGGGCGGGCCGTATTCGCTGACTGCCACGGGGAGCGCGGGCGGCGCGGGCACGACCGCGTCGGACATTCTGGTGGGCGATGTGTGGGTGGCGTCGGGGCAGTCGAATATGCAGATGCCGCTCTCGGGCTTTCCGAATAGCGCGGTGCTGAAGAATGGCGTGGAGGAGATTGCGCATGCGACGCTGCCCACGGTGCGGCTGCTCAGCGTGGAGCGCAAGCCCGCGGAGTTTCCGCTGAACGATGTTTCGACGACGTGGAAGGAGTGCAATCCGCAGACGGCGGCGGAGTTTTCGGCGGTGGCTTACTTTTTCGGGCGGGAGATCAGCGAGAAGGAGAAGGCGCCGGTGGGGTTGATCGATACGACGTGGGGCGGGACTCCGGTGGAGTCGTGGATCAGCCTGATGGGGATTTCATCGGACGCGAGCCTGATGCCGCTTTTCAAGTCGCGGGCGCTGTTTGCATCCGATCTCGCCGATATGCCGGCGATTCAGGCCAAGGAGAAGCGCGAGCGCGATGCGGCGGAGGCTGCGCACCAGCCGCCTCCGGAGCAGCACTGGCATGCGAATCCTGGATCGTGGGAGCCGGCGGCGCTCTACAACGGCATGATCGCGCCGGAAACGCAGTACACGATCAAGGGCGTGATCTGGTATCAGGGCGAGACGAACAGCGATCCGGAGCGGGCTCCGCTGTATGCGAAGGCGTTTCCGGCGCTGATTGCGGATTGGCGGAGGGATTGGGCGCAGGGGAATTTTCCGTTCCTGTATGTGCAGATTTCGAACTTCTACTCGCCGAATGAAGATTGGGGCGCGATTCGCGATGCACAGCGACGTACCTTGTTCGTTGCAAATACGGCGATGGCGGTGACGCTCGATGTGGGAACGAAGGACAATGTGCATCCTCCCGACAAACAGACGGTGGGCGCAAGGCTGGCGCTGGCGGCGCGGGCGACGGTGTATGGCAAGCGCGGGTTCGAGTACTCGGGACCGCTATTTCGCGAGGCGACGGTAGAGGGCTCGGCGATGCGGGTGTGGTTCGATCACGCGGAGAGCGGGTTGACCAGCACGGGCGCGCCGGCGGGCTTTGAGATTGCGGGCGGGGATGGGAAGTTTGTTCCGGCGACGGCGAAGATCGACGGCTCGACGGTGGTGGTCGAGGCTGCGGGCGTGAGCCGGCCCAGATTTGTCCGGTACGGGTGGGCGAGCTGGACGGACGCGGATCTATTCAATAAGGAGAAGCTGCCGGCGTCAACGTTTACGTCGCAGTGAGAGCCGGAATGGTGTTTGCGGATATCAATCTCGCGCGGCGTTTGGAACGCGCTGAAGGACATGCGTGCAAGGGGTTCGCCGAAGCGCGCAAGCGTCTCGATCCGGAGAGCGAGTCTACATGGTTGGAATGCGCAGGCGCTTACGCGGTTTTTGACGGAGTGGACTCACCGGTGACGCAGACTTTCGGGCTCGGACTTTATGAGGAGCCGAGCGCGGAGTCGGCGGAACGGATCGAGCGCTTCTTTCTGGATCGCGGGGCGGCGGTGATGCACGAGGTGAGTCCGCTGGCCGGGGTCGCGACGATCGACCTATTGTGCGCGCGGGGATACAGGCCGTTTGAGATCAGCAGCGTGCTGTATCAGCTTGTCGAGGCACCGCAGTCAGGAGATGACGGCATTATCAAGGTGCGCGTGATTGCTCGCGAAGAAGCGCCGCTCTGGGCAAAAATCAGCGCGCGGGGCTGGGCGCATGATCATCCCGAGTTTCAGGGATTTCTGGAGCAGTTCGTGGCGCTGGTCGTTGCGCGCGAAGACAGCGTGTGCTTCCTTGCCGAGATTGAAGGACAGCCGGGTTGCGCGGGGGTGCTGTGTCTTCATGAAGGCGTGGCGTTGTTCGGAGGTGCATCGACTGTGCCGGAGATGCGGCGGCGCGGGTTGCAGTCGGCGCTGCTGCAGGCTCGCAAGCGCTACGCCTTCGAACACGGCTGTGACCTGCTGATGATGGTGACGGAAGCGGGCAGCCAGTCGCAGCGCAACGCCGAGCGGACCGGGTTCCGCATCGCGTACACGCGGATGAAGTGGCGGCTGAAGACGAAAGTCTAACGCCGCGGAAAGTTGACTACTCGCGGCGCAAGGCGGTTTGCGGATCGACGCGGGCGGCGCGGCGGGCGGGAATCCAGCAGGCAAGCAGGGCGACGAAGGCGAGCAAAACCGGCACGAGGGTGAAGGTGGCCAGATCGTGCGGGCGGATTCCATAGAGAAAACCTGAGGAGAACTTCGCCGCCATCCATGCCGCGGGCAGGCCGAGCGCGAAGGCGATGACGGTCAGCAGCATTCCCTGGCGGACGACGAGGCGCTGCACGGCTGCGAGCTGCGCACCCAATGCGATACGGATGCCGATTTCGCGGGTGCGGCGGCTGACGGAGTAGCTCATGACTCCGTAGAGGCCGACGGAAGCCAGGACGAGGCCGACGATTCCGAAGACTCCGAAGAGCGTGCCGGCGAGACGGGGCAGGAAGAGCGCGTCGCGGAGATGTTCGCGCATGGTCTCGGCGTTGAAGATGGCCATCGACGGGTCGAGCGAGTGAATGATGTTGCGCACGGCGGACGCGGTTCCGGCTTCATCGCTGGTGCGGACGAGGAGGGAGTAGCCGAGGAAAGACGGGTCGGAGGCGACACTCTGCGCGAGCGACCGATAGAGAACCGGCCTGAGGTCTTCGCCGAGGGTGCGGGACTTGGTGTTTCCGACGACGCCGATGACCTGGTAGCCGGCTCCGCCGCCCTCAACGCGCCGACCGATGGGGTTCTCGTCATGGAACACGTCGTGGACGAAGGCCTGATTCACGACGGCGACTTTGGGCGAAGAGGCGCTTTCGTTGCCAATATCGCGACCAGACAGGCGGGGAATGCCCATGGTTTCGAAGTAGCCGGGCGTAACCATGTAGAGATCGACGCTGGGCTCGGGTCCAGAAGACTTGTTTTCTGTGGCGTGAAACGAATCGCTGCGGTTGCCCATGGAGAGTTGCGCGACATCGGTGCAGATGGCGGAGGCGACTCCAGGCAGAGCGGCGGCGCGATTGTGCAGTTCGTCGAGAAATTGCACGGTGCGCTCGGGCGTGTATCCGTGGACGCGCGGATCGACGGACATCATGAGAATGCCCTGCGAGCGGAAGCCGATGTCCATGTCGGCGGCGCGCTCCAGGCTGCGCAGGAAGAGTCCGGTGACGCAGAGCAGGACGAGTGAGAGCGAAATCTGCGCGACGACAAGGATGTTGCGCAGGCTCCAGCGGCGGCCGGGGCGAGCGAGCGCGTCTTCGCCTTTGAGGGCATTGGCAATCATCGGGCGCGCGGCTGCCCAGGCGGGTGCGAGTCCGAAGAGCAGACCCGCGCCGATGCTGAGGCCAAAGGCGTAGAGCAGAACCCGCCAGTCGAGACTGACCTGGATATCAAGCGGGATGGGGACGGGCAGACGAAACGCGGAGAGCGCGGAGGTAGGCCAGAGCGCGAGCATGACTCCGAGCACGCCGCTGGCGACGGCCAGAACCACGGTTTCAGTGAGCACCTGGCGCAGGAGCTGGGCTCGTGTGGCTCCGAGGGCGAGGCGAACGGCCATTTCGCGCTGGCGGCCGGCGGCCTGGGCGAGGAGCAGGTTAGCGACATTGGCTCCCGCGATGCAAAGGACCATGAGCACGACGACGCTGAGCGCGCCGAGGAACATCAGAACGGTTGACCGGTCATTCTGCGGCAGAGAGCCAGCCTGGTCGAAGGGGATGCTGTTGTCCTTGTCGGTCGCGGGGTAGGCTTTGGCGAGATTCGCGGAGAGCGTGCTCATTTCGGCGGTGACCTGGGCGCGGGTGACGCCGGGTTTGACGCGCGCGATGACTCCGACCCAGTGGAAGACGCGAGAGCTGCGGGCGGGAATATTGACGGCCAGCTGCTCCACATTGCCGAGCGGCACCCAGAACTGCGGGGCGAGGACCAGATCGACGCCGCGAAACGCGGGCGGCGCGACTCCGACAACGGTGAACGGACGGCCGGAGAGGGTGATGGTCTTGCCGGTGATGGCCGGGTCGGCGGCGAAGCGTCGCTGCCACAGGTTGTATCCGAGCACGATGACCTGCTGGTTTTCCTCGGCGCGGAGAAAGCCGCGGCCGAGCGCCATGTGAAGCCGGGCGACATCGAAATAATTACTGGTGGCGGCCTGTCCCCAGACACGTTCGGGGTCGCTGTTCTGGCCTGACCCGGTCATCGATGCGGGAAGGAGCTCGTAGTAGGCGGCGACTCCAGAGAAAGACTTTGCCTGGTCGCGGACATCGGTATAGAGCGGCCAGGTGAAATTGTTGCAGCAACGCTCGCCACGCGGCTGCGTGTGAAGCGATAGCAACGTGTTGGGGTCGCCTACAGGCGCGGGCCGCAGAACGAAGGTGCTGACGATTGAGAAGATGGTCGCGTTGGTGGCGATGCCGAGTCCGATGGAGAGGATGGCGGCAATAGCAACGCCGGGTGACTTTGAAATCCTGCGAAAAGCGTAGGTGAGATTGCCCAGCCGGGATGCCATGGAGATCTCTCCCCTCGTTTGTGCTCCTATGAGTCGTTACGCGATGGGGCGGGCGATGGTTCCGCACGTGGTTGGGTCGGACCGACTCAAGGGATGTTCTGGACGTCCGGAAAAACAATCGGAGGCTTGATCCCCTTTAATTCCGGATTCGGACCGGGCAACCAGTCGGTGTTCTGCGCCACCACAACCAGCCACTCTCCACCACGCTTCTCAACGAGCATCGTGAAGATACCGAAGCGCGGCTTCCGAGGCGTCAGATCTTCATTCCGATCGCCCTGGATGCGCCAGCTCCAGTGAAGCACCGCCAGATCGGGCCGCAGGAAGCGAATTGCGGTGTCAAGAGGAGTGAGCGTCGACTCTTTAAAACGGTCCGAAAGGAGCCGCGTGTGATAGAGCTCGAAATCGGCTCTCCCGTGCAGCCAATCGCCACCGATGTTGACGAAGTCCACGTCTTCGGACATGAGCTTCGCCAGTTGGTGCCCGTCATGCGTCGCCCAGGCCGCCGCGAATGCCTGCGGGACATTGTGGACGGCAGCATCGTCGACCTTATTCGGGGCTTGAGCGCTACACCCGGAGATAAGAAGCGTCACGAGCAGGTTGCACAGTAATCGTTTCATTTTTCCTCCCCCCATTCCGAGGCTGCTTCGATCGTTCCTTGTGGCGCACCGACTGCGCCGACACCGCAAGGGTTCATCCTACTGGGGTGTTTGCACAAGAGGTGCTTTTTGAGAAGGATGAAAGACAACGATGGCTCAAGAAGGAGACCCCAATGAGTAAGGCGATCGAAAACCTGCAGGCTGCCATCCAGCGGGCGATGGCGGGACGGCCCAAGGTTAGCGGCTTCCCGTATCTGGCGGAGACACTGAGGCGGGCTGGCGTGACACGCAATCTGTGGTACCTGCCCGCGGGGGAGAGCGTTTATCTGACAGAAGCCGGGCCGGTCGTGACACAGGGCACGCCGCTGGTAACGGGCACTGTGGATGTGCCTGCGTTCGACCGCGAGGCTCTGATTGCGGCGCTGCGTACCGACCAGGCCGGGAAGAGCGCGTTCCCAGAGTTCCTGATGGCGTCGTGGCGTGCCGGGGTGGTTCGCTACGATGTCGATTTCGCGGCACGAACGGTCGCCTACTACGGCTGCGGCGGCGAGGAGTACATCGAAGCCTATCCCGCGGTCGAGGTGGACTGACTATTGTTCCAGCGTGCAGCAGCAGTAAAGGAACTGCTGCTGCGTTCCGAACGGCGTTTCGTGCCATTCCTGTGAGCTTTCAACCAGGCGAAAACGTGGGCCGAATTCTGCGTGAAGAGCTTCTGCGTCATATCGCACGACATCGAGGCCGCTGCATCTCGTCGGACCCTCGGGGCCGAAGGTGCCGACGATAATGTGGCCTCCGAGTTTGAGCGCCGAGACGACATTGCGAACATACGCGAGCTGATGCTCCGATGTCGTGAGGAAGTGAAAGACAGATCGATCGTGCCAGACGTCAAAAGAATGTTCGGGAAGGCTGGCTTGCAGCACATCAGCACGCAGCCAGCGGATGGATTCCGGGACTTTGCCCAGACGCACCTGCGCCGCGTCGAGAGCGGTCTGTGAGATGTCGAGAACGGTAATGTCCGGGTATCCGCGCTCGATCAGGTCATCGACCAACGTCGATGCGCCACCGCCGACATCAATGATCGACGCGGACGGGTCGCCCCGCGTCGCACGTTCGATCAGGGCGAGGGATGTCTCCAGATGAGGACGAAACCAACTCATCTGGTCAGGTGATTTGCTGGTATAGACCTTATCCCAATGTTGCTGCGTGTCCATGATTGTTAGCCGGAAAATGCGCACGGAAGAAGTGATACCCGGAAGTAAGAGAGCCTGGAGTACGTTGCCGTTCCTGTACTGTCGAGCGGCAGAGTTGCAATTGGGGAACATGTCTCTGTTGCATCCAGCATGTAAAGCTCTACCGAGCCTGGAAAGATGCCGGTTGCCGAGCTGGCTTTGATCGTCAGGGTCAGCGTCTGTCCGGGCTGCAGAACTTCCTGGTTTGCGGTCATATGGGTAGCGGTGATGATGAGCGCCGAAGGTATGGCCTGGTGCAGGAATATCTGTGCGCTGTTCTGCACAAACTGACCCACCACTCCATCCGTGGTTCCGTCGCCGTCTAGATCGCCCACGGCCATTGACACAGCCTCGAAGGTGTCTGGTGTCGGGCCAGTCGAGTAAGGAATCGGCGCCTGCAAAGTGCCATCGCCGTTGCCAAGGAGCAGATCGAATACGTTACCGTATTTTCCCGAGACGACATCCGGTATGCCGTCCCCATTGATGTCGCCAATGGCAACACCGAGAGATCGGCCACCCGCTGGTGGGGGCGAGACCAGATAGCTGACCGGAGCCAGCAACTGTCCAGGATGG
>Ga0210386_10000189_pt1 | contig 53924 bp, 55 predicted proteins | sample IncBWH32OmetaG_FD_160091 | JGI IMG/M metagenome (GOLD analysis project Ga0210386, IMG submission 160091) | Forest soil microbial communities from Barre Woods Harvard Forest LTER site, Petersham, Massachusetts, United States - Inc-BW-H-32-O ...
ATCCACACCCTATTCCCCATTCTCGCCGAGCGCGAGGCTCAGCTCGCAGGCACGCTGTCCGGCGGCGAACAACAGATGCTGGCGATTGGACGCGGCCTGGCCTCGGCGCCGCGTCTGCTGATGCTGGACGAGCCGTCGATGGGCCTGGCCCCCGCGGTCACCGACACGATCTTCGAACGCATCTCTCAGGTGCATCGCGAGGATGGGCTGACCATTCTCTTGGTGGAACAACGCGTCGCCGAGGCGCTGGAGCTGTCGGACTACGGCTATGTGCTGGAAGCCGGCCGCGTGGTGCTGGAGGGCGCGTATCAGACCTTGCTTGCCGACGACCGGGTTCGGCGCTCCTATCTGGGCATCGGCGACGAATAGACCGAAAGGTACAACGGGAGGACACAACATGAGCAAATCAATCGGACGACGCACCACGCTGGCGCTGAGCGCCGCGGCGGGTGCCGCCAGCTTGGCGGGACGGGCCCGCGCGCAGGCACCGAAGGAAGTCGAAATCGCCATGCTAGTCCCGCTGTCCGGACCATGGGCGCGGCAGGGCATCCTGGAAAAGATGGGTGCCGAGTTGGCGATCGAGGATGTGAACAACGCCGGCGGCATCAAGGCGTTGGGGGGTGCCAAGCTGAAGCTGGTCGAACTCGACACGCAAGACAGCGCCGAGAAGGCCAAGGATGCCGCGCAGCGCATGATCGCCCAGTACCCCAACCTGGTCGGCGGCTTCGGATGCTGGCTCTCCACCTTCACGCTGGCCGTCACTGAGGTGACGGAGCGTGCGCAACTGCCCTGGCTAACGCTGTCCTATTCAGACCTGATCACCGGGCGCGGCTACAAATACGTATTCCAGTCGTCGCCGACCGCGGACCAGCAATCGCAGGACATGGTGCCGGTGATCATGGCGCTGGCCGAGAAGGCCACCGGCAAACGGCCGACCAAGGTGGGGCTGATCGGCGACAACACCGCGGCGTCCGTCAGCTTCATGAAGCCGATCCGCGATCACGTGCTGAAGGATGAAAAGCTGACGCCAGTAGTCGATCAGACCTACACGCCGCCCCTGAGCGACGCGACTACATTGGTGCAACCGGTGCGTAGCGCACACGCGGATTTCGTGCTGCTGACTTCGACCAACGTGCCGGACGACAAGCTGCTGGTCGACAAGTTCAACGAGTTCAACATGCCCGCGACCAAGGTCCCGCTGATCGGCAATGGCGGGCACTGGGCGGTGCCGGAGCTGCTGAAGGTTACGGGAGCGGACGAAATGGAGGGCGTGCTGGTGGGCCTCGCCAATTGGCCCGGCAAGGACGCCGCCGATATTGCCGCCCGCTTCATGAAGCGCACCGGTGAACCGTGGTTCGGGCATGATTCCATCTTTGCCTATGCGCACGTGATGATCCTGAAGGAGGCACTGGAGAAAGCCGGCGTCGCTGACCGCGTGAAGGTGAACGAGGCACTGCACGCGCTGAACATGACGACTGGCCCGGCGCTGCTGTTCCCTGGTGGCCACCTGCAATACGACGAACGCGGCCGGCGCATCGGCGCGAAGATGGTGATGGTGCAATGGCAAGGCGGCAAGCCGGTGACGGTCTATCCGCCAGAAGTCGCCATCGCCGCCGCGAAGTGGAAGGCGTAGAATGAATTCCTGTTATGGCCGGCCTTCGTCGGCCATAACGGGAAGCCCTACGGTAGAAATGCCCCACCATTCACGTGAATCGTCTGCCCGGTGATGAATCGCGCCGGGGTGGTGATGAGATAATGCACCATCGCGGCGATCTCCTCCGGATAGCCCATTCGCCCGGCCAGATTGTCCGGCAGATGCGCCCGTCCACTGTTCCCCCCAGCGGCGGCGCCGCGGATCGTATTGATTGATCCCGGAACGACAATATTCACCGTGATATGTGACGACGCCAGCTCCTTTGCCAACGCGCGCGTCAGTCCGACCATGCCTGCCTTGGCAGTCACCGCGTGGACGCGGCCGACCGCGCCGATATGCGCAGAAATGCCACCAATATTGATGATGCATCCGCCACCCGCTGCCGCGATATGCGGTGCGGCCGCATGCGCGCAATAGAACGCACCATCCAACGTGCTGCCGAGGATCTCCCGCCATTCCTCCGGCGTCAGCTCCGCGAATTTCGTCTGCCGCCGCACCGAGGCATTGTTCACCAGCACGTCCAGCCGGCCGAACTGCGCCATCGTTGCCTCGACCAGCCCACGCGCCTGGGCCGGATCGGAAATATCTGCCAAATGCACCGCGGCCTCACCACCCGCCTCGCGCACCAGCGCCGCTGTTGTTTCGCAATCGTCACGGGAACTGCGGGCGGTCACCATCACACGCATGCCATCGCGACCGAAGGCGATCGCCGTGGCGCGGCCGATGTTCAAGGCACTGCCGGTGACCAGTGCCACTCTGGGTTCGTCGGTCATACATCCCTCCGTTCGATCGCCCGATTGGACTCGATCAGGCGGTTGGTGTGCAATAGGCGCACCGAGCAAATGGAGGAAATCATGGCCCAAATCCCGACGAGTGCCTCGCGTGACCGCGTGCGCAATACCGTGCCGAAGATGATCGAGCTGACCGAGAAGGTATTGTTTGGCGACGTGTGGGAACGACCGCAATTGTCCAAGCGCGATCGCAGCCTGATCGTCTGTGCGACCTTGATCGCGACCTACCGGCCAGAGCAGTTGCGCGGCCATCTGGAGCGCGCACTGACCAACGGCGTGACCAAGGAAGAGCTGTCCGAGGTGATCACCCATCTCGCCTTCTACGCCGGCTGGCCGGCGGCGATGTCCGCGGCAAACATTGCGCGCGAGGTATTCGAGGCCAATCCGTAAGGAGCGACTGATATGAAGGCGGGGTTCATCGGCCTTGGCACCATGGGTGCCAGCATGGCCGCCAATCTGCAACGCGGCCTGACCGCGCGCGGCGACAGCCTGGTGGTGCACGATGTGCGGCGCGAGGCGGCCCAGCGTCACATCCAGGCCGGCGCACGCTGGGCCGACACACCGGCCGCGCTGGCGGCCGAGTGCGATGTCATTTTCAGTTCGCTGCCCGGACCACCCGAGTTTGAGGCGGTGGTGAATGGCCCCAGCGGTCTGCTGACCGGCATCCGCAGAGGCGCTGCCCATTTCGATCTGACGACGAACTCACCCACCACCATGCGCAAGGCCGCGGCTGACTACGATGCGAAGGGCGCGTTCCTGTTCGATGCCCCGGTCAGCGGTGGGCCGCGCGGTGCGCAAACTGGAAAGCTCGCAGTGTGGTGCGGCGGTGATCAGGCAGGGTTCGATACCTGGAAGCCAACGCTGGATCTGTTCGCCGACCAGGCCAGCTATGTTGGGCCGATCGGTGCCGGATCCGTCGCAAAGCTGGTGCACAACTGCTTCGGCTACATCATGACCGCGGGTGCGGCCGAGGTGTTCACCATGGGGGTAAAGGCTGGTATCGAACCACTGGCAATCTGGGAGGCAGTGCGCCAGGGCGCCATCGGCCGGCGCGGCGCCTTCGACTCGCTTACGGATCAGTTCCTGCCCAACAAATACGAACCCCCCGCCTTCGCGCTGCGGCTGGCACACAAGGACGTTTTCCTCGCCACCCAGGTCGGGCGAGAGCTGAACGTACCGATGCGTCTGGCAAATATCGCGCTGTCAGATTTGACTGAGGCGCTGAATCGCGGCTGGGGCAATCAGGACTCGCGCGCGATCATGAAGTTGCAGATCGAGCGCGCCGGCGTCGAGGTCGCCGTGGATCAGCAGCGCATCGCGGAAGCGTTGGACAAGAACCCGCGGAAGTAGCGACGTACACCTCTCCCGATTCGCGGGAGAGGTCGGCGCGAAGCGCCGGGTGAGGGTGCTTCATGCTCTCCCCCTCACCCGCGTCGTGCTGCTCCCCGGCCTCTCCCGCACGCGGGAGAGGCGTACAGCATCAGGTCACCGGCGGCCGCGGCACGTGAAATCGTGGCTCACGCCACAGGCCACTGCGCATCACATCATCCAGCACCGCCACCGCATCCCATACATCAGCAAACCGCACGTACAACGGTGCCACCCCAAACCGCATCACATCAGGCGCACGGAAATCCCCGATCACACCGCGCGAGATCAGCGCCTGCATGATCGGATACCCATTGGGATGCGCCACCGAAACTTGGCTGCCACGCTCCGACGACCGCGGCGTCAACATACGGAACCCATGCGCGTTGCACAATGGTTCCATTAATGTCATGAACAGCTCGGTCAACCGCAGCGACTTCTCGCGCACCGCCGCACCCGGCGCCTCGTTCATGATATCGACGCCCACATCCAGCGGCACGAGGCTCAGAATCGGTGGTGTGCCCACCACCGCCCGCGCGATCCCTGCCGCCGGCCGATACGCCGCCGCGAATTCGAATGGCGCCGCATGCCCAAGCCACCCTGTCATTGGCGATCGGAACGCCGCCTGCAAGCGTGGCGCAATCATCAGGAACGCGGGCGCCCCCGGGCCACCGTTCAAATATTTGTATCCACACCCCACCGCCAGATCGACATCATCTGCCGCCAATTGCAACGGCACCGCGCCAACCGAGTGCGACAGATCCCACAGCACCAGCGCTCCCACCGCATGCGCTGCCGCCGTCAGCTTCGTCATGTCATGCATCGCACCCGTGCGATAGTTGACGTGTGTCAGCGTCAACACCGCGACATCCGAATCCAGCGCCGCCACCGGATCGTCCACCGCACGCAGCTCATACCCGGGCCCCAGCAGCTCCATCAACCCTTGCGCGATATACAGATCGGTCGGGAAATTGCCCGCTTCGGTCACCATCACACGCCGATCCGGCCGCAACGCCAATGCCCCTGCCAACAGCTTGAACAAATTCACCGAGGTGGAATCTGCCACCACCACACTATCCGGCTCCGCACCAATCAGCCGCCCGATCTTCCCACCCACCTGGAACGGCAGGCCCATCCACCCATGCGCCGTCCATGACCGGATCAGCGATTGCCCCCATTGCCGCGAAAGCACCTCCGCAATGCGCCCCGGCACAGCCTTCGGCACTGGCCCCAGCGAATTGCCATCCAGATAGATCACCCCTTCCGGCAGAGTGAACCGCTCCCGAAACGGTGCCAACACATCCGCCACATCTAGCGCCGCCAGCTCCGCGCGTGAGACCACCACGCTCACTCCTCCTTCTGCATCACGATCCCGGCCGTGGTGCCACCATCCACCACCAACGTTTGCCCGGTCACGAAGCAACCCGCGGTCGACGCCAGGAACACCGCAGCTCCCGCAATATCATCCGGCTCGCCGATCCGCTGCAGCGGCACATCCCTCGTCGCGCGCCGATGCCGCACCGGATCGGTCCACAATGCCTTGGCAAAATCCGTCCGCACCAACCCCGGTGCGATACAGTTTACCCGCACGTTCTTCGGTCCCCACTCCACCGCGAGGTTACGCGCCATCTGCATGTCGGCGGCCTTCGAAATCGCATACAGCCCCAACGAGGCCGACCCACGCAGCCCGCCGATCGACGAAATGATGATGAACGCCCCGCCACCCCGTGCCGCCATCAACGGGCACACCATATTCCCCAGCCAGAAATTGCTGCGCACATTGGCGCCCATCACGCGTTCATACACCTCATCCGAGGCACCCGCCGCTGGCCCCAGATACGGATTCACCGCCGCATTGCTGATGAAGATGTCGATGCCGCCCCACAACGCCACGGTCTGATCCACCAGCGCCTGCAGCTCGTCCTTGCGCGCGATATGGCACGGGATCACCGCCGCCTCACCACCCTTGGCGCGAATTCCTACCGCCACCTCCTCGCACGCATCGGCCTTGCGCGAGGACACCACCACCTTCGCGCCGTGCTCACCCAATCGTTCGGCAATCGCGCGACCGATGCCTTTGCTCGAACCAGTGACGATGGCGACCTTACCGGTGAGATCGAACAGCGACATCACGTTTCCCCTTGCGGCTCTTTATCGAGTATCGGTGGCGTCCCACAAACGTCAATCAGACCTGCGGCCGTAACGCCCGCACCGCGTCATCCACGGTGCGAAACACCTGCTTCGGTCCCAATGCGGCAATCAAACCCGAACGCCCGGCCTGCAATTGCGCGCGCTCGCCCAACAGCCGCGTCAAGGCCACCGTGATACCGCCATCGCGGAGCCGCGCAATGGTCTGCTGCAACACCCGCGAGCCGGTGTAATCGATGTCGATCATACCGCTCGCCTCCAGCACCACCAGTGTCACCGAGTGCCGCATTGCCACCAGCTCCGTCAGGCGACGACACACGTAACTCGCGTTGGTGAAGTTGATCGGCGCCGCCAGCCCGAACACCAGCACGCCCGGCTCACGCTTGCTGGCTGCATCCTCCATCGGCGGCCACCACACCGTGGTGCCGGGCACCCGCAGCAGCTCCGTGCACAGCGGGCGCGCGATGATGGTGAAACTGTGCAAGAGCGACAGCACGATGCTGATCAGCATTCCGGTCTGGATCGGCAACAGGATGACCGAGCCAGCGCTCGCCGCGACCAACAGGATCTCCGTGCCACCATAGCGCAGGATGCGCGCCATCTCCCTCACCTGAAAGATCCGGCAGGCGATCGATATCAGCAGGCCACCCAACGCCGCTTGCGGAATGACCGCCAGCAGCTCAGCTCCAAACAGCGCCAGCACACCCGCCAGCACCACCGCGACCAAGCCGGCGAGCTGCGTATGACCGCCACCCTCCGCCACCACCGAGGTGTTTGGCGGGCTGGCATTCACCGCGAACGCCCCGAACAGCCCAGCCAGCACGCAGCCGGCACCCACGCCACCGAAATCGCGGCTGACATGGCGTGGGCCGCCGGCCTCCGATGGATAGGCACGCAGCACCGCGGCGCTCTGCATCATGCAGACCAGTGCCACGATGAACGCCAATGGCAACAGCGGTTCGAGATCGCGTAGCGTATTAATCGACGGCAGGTGCGGGCGCATCGTGACCGGTGGAAGTGACCCAAGCACGGGCACCACGTCGGCCGATGGATGCAGCACCCACACCACACCTGCCGCCAGCAGCAACGCCAGCAGCGCACCTGGCACGCGCGGCGCCAGATGTGATGTGGCCAATGAAAGCGCCAGCACGCACAGGCCAATGACAATCGTCATCGGGTGCGCCTCCGGCACATGCCGCAGGATGCCAACCAACTGCGATGGGAGCCGCCCTGGCGCATTAGGCACGTTCAGGATCGCAGGCAACTGGCTGATGATGATGTGAACCGCGATGCCAGCCAGGAAGCCGGTGATCACCGGCCCCGACAACAGGTCGGCGATCCAGCCAGCCCGCAGCACCGCCGCGCCGATCAGTATCGCGCCAACCAACAGGGCCAGCAGCGCGGCGGCCTCGGGATAGTTCAACCCACCGCCCGCCGCGACGGTGGCCAGGCCGCCTGCGAAGATCGTTGCGATCGTGGAATCGGAACCCACCGACAGGAAACGATTGCTGCCGAACAGCGCGAAACCAACAGTTCCGCCGATGAAGGCAACCAGCCCGACCGACGGCGACACGCCCACCAGCCGCGCGGTCGCCAGTTGCGCCGGCAAGGCAACGGCGGCAAGCGCCAGCCCGGCCATCAGGTCGCCCCGCAGCCAATCGCGCCGCCATCCGCGCAATGAAGCCACCAACAGCGGCGCGCGGTCAGGTTCTTCGGCGAGTGCCATGTCCAGGAGTCTCGGCCGCAATCGCGGGATGCACAATGGTCCCGTCGCGCGCTAGGCTGACGCGGGGCTCCGGGGGGTGACGATGAGCAGCGTGCTGGACCTGTTACGACCGGGTATGGCCGGCACGGCGCCAACTGCTGCGCCGACGCGCCGCCGCCTGACACTGCCGCATCCAGTCATCATGATGCTGCTGATTATCGTGGCCGCCGTGGTGATGAGCTGGCTGATACCCTCGGGGATGTTCAATCGTTCGCCGAACGGCCACGTGCTGCCCGGCACCTATCACGTGATCCCCAAGCAGTATTCGATGCAGGCGCTGGTCTGGCCGCAGCACGGTACCGCCACCGCCGCCTATCCGGCCGATATCGCCTCCCTGGTCAGCACCATCCCGGTCGGCATGACGCACGCCGCCGGGCTGATCTTCATGATCATGTTCCTGGGCGGCATGTTCGGCGTGCTGCGCGCGTCCGGAGCCTTGGATGCGGGCGTGGAACGGCTGGTCGCTGCGACCGGCGGCAATGTCTACGTGCTGGCGCCGGTGCTGATGATCGTGCTGTCCGCGGGCAGCACTTTCCTTGGTCTGATCTCGGAATATCTGGTGCTGATCCCGATGGCGCTGGTGCTGGCGGAGAAGCTGCGCCTCGGCCCGCTGTTCGCCGTGGCATTGATTGCGATCCCGGCGAAGCTCGGCTACCTGGCCTCAGTGACCAATCCGCTGCCGCTGGTGATCGCACAGCCGATCGTCGGCATGCCGGTGTTCAGCGGCCTGTCCTTCCGCCTGGCGCTATGGGTGGTCTTCCTCGGCCTGGGCATCGCCTATCTGCTGGTGTTGCTGGCGCGCTCCGGCTTCACGCCTTCGCAGGCGGTGCACACCGCCCCGAAACTCACCGGTCGGCAGACCGCGATCCTGCTATCCATCGCACTCGGCGTGGCGGCAATCGTCTACGGCGCCGGCAACCTGCACTGGGGCAACCTTCAGCTCGGCGCCTTCTACATTTTCCTGGGCGTGTTGATCGCGGTCCTCGCCGGGATGGACGCCGAGCACGCCGCCGATTCCTTCATCGACGGCATGAAAGGCATGATGCTCGCCGCACTGCTGGTCGGGCTGGCCGGTGCGGTGGAGGAAGTGCTGCGCAACGCCCAGGTGCTGGATACCATCATCAACGACCTCGCGGCGCTGGCGCAGGACAAGGCGCCGATCCTGGTCGCGCAAACCCTGGTCGGCATCGAGATCATCCTGGACGTGCTGATCCCATCCACCAGCGCCAAGGCCGCCATCTCGATGCCGATCCTATGGCCGATTGCCCAGCTCAGCGGCGTCGGTGGCCAGACGACGGTGCTGGCCTATTTGATCGGCAACGGTTTGACCAACATGGTCACGCCAACGTCAGGCATGTTGCTGGCATATTTGTCGACCGGGCGCGTGCCCTACGGCACGTGGATGCGCTTCATCCTGCCGCTGTGGCTGGCGCTTCTGATGCTGTCGCTGATCGCGGTGGCAATTGCGGTGATGATCGGATACTGACAAGACAGAGCCATGTTAGTCTCGGCGTGCCGACAACAATACCGGCGCGGTTGTGGTCGTTTTCGGAGTGTCCGACCAGGCGACGCTTTGGCTCAAGCGGGGCGTCCCCGCGTACACGGACCCACCCACGCAACTCGCGGAGTTTGACGACCACTGGGTCGTCCAGATGGCGCGGCAGGGCACCAGGTACACGACCGTTTTCCAACCTGCTCGCAACGGTGTGCCCTACCATATGCGGGTCTTCCTGACCCCAAGCGGCGGCAATTGGGGCATTGGCATGCTGCCGGATTTGGCCGGCGCCGGAACCGCCATCGGGTCCTTGCGCTGCGGGCAGATGCCTTTCGCGACGTCGTGTCGACCGCCGCACGACGGCAAGCACCAGCACAGCAGCAGGGGTAAGTTCCTTGACGCAATGCCCCGCCCTACTCCGCGGGCACCGGCCGCGGCTTGCCGTGCTCGTCCACCGCCACCATCACGAACTCGGCGGCCGTCACCTTGTGCCGCTCGCCCAGCCCGCGTGGCAGCGCCCACGCCTCCACAGCCAGCGACATTGACGTGCGTCCGACCCGGATCACCTTGGTATAGACGCACACGATATCCCCGACCTTCACCGGCCTCAGGAAGCTTAGATGCGACACCGCCGCCGTCGCCGTGCGCCCCTTCGCCCGCGCCGCCGCGGCCGTGCCCGCCGCCAGGTCCATCAGCGCCATGATCCACCCGCCGAAGATGTCGCCCGCGGGATTGGTGTCGGCCGGCATCGCCACCATCCGCAGCGCCAGCTCGCCGCTCGGTGAGGTGTCACTCGTCGCCATGGCCTGCGCCTCCGCCGGGGATTACACTGGTCCCATGCTGCGACGAACGACGGCGGAGCGCGAGGCATGAATCCACCAGAGGCGATCCTGCTGCGGCGCGACCAGGAGGGCGTGGCGCATCTGACGCTAAACCGCCCCGCCGCGCGGAACGCGCTCTCCCTCGCCCTGATGGAAGCGCTCGATGCCGAACTCGTGCGCATCGCCGACGACACCACGGTGAAAGTGCTGGTCATTGCCGGCGCTGGCCCTGCCTTCTGCGCCGGCCACGACCTGCGCGAGCTGCGCGCCACGCCCACGCGGGAAACCTACGCGGCCACCTTCGCCCTCTGCTCCCGCCTGATGCAGCGCATCGTCGGCCTGCCGAAGCCGGTGATCGGCCGCGTGCACGGCGTCGCCACTGCCGCTGGCTGCCAGCTCGTCGCCACCTGTGATCTCGCCGTCGCCGCCGACACCGCGCGCTTCGCCACGCCCGGGGCGAACATCGGCCTGTTCTGCTCCACGCCGATGGTCGCGCTGTCGCGTGCCGTCGGGCGCAAGGCGGCGATGGAAATGCTGCTAACCGGTGACTTGGTCGACGCCGCTCGCGCCCACGAACTCGGCCTGGTGAACCGCGTGGTGCCGGAGGCCGAACTGGACAGTGCCGTCGCCGCGCTCGCTGGACTGATCGCGGCGAAAAGCCCGCTCACCATCGCGATTGGCAAGGAAGCCTTCTACCGCCAGGCCGAAATGGACCTTGCCACCGCCTATGCCTACGCCAGCGAGGTTATGACGCGGAATATGCTGGCGCGTGATGCCGCGGAGGGCATCGATGCATTCCTGACCCGCCGTCCGCCGGCATGGACGAGGACTTGATGTCCGGCACACCCTCGCCTTCATTCTGGGCATGAAGGATCCCTACGACATCCTGGGCGTGCAGAAGACCGACAGCGCGGACGCCATCCGCGCGGCTTATCGCAAGCTGGCGAAGACGCACCATCCCGACCTGAACCCTGGCAAGCCGGAAGCCGCTGAGAGGTTCAAGGAAATCTCGGTCGCCTACGACCTGTTGTCGGACGCCGACAAGCGTGCCCGCTACGATCGCGGCGAGATCGACGCTTCGGGCAACGAAGTGCCGCCGCAGCGTCCGTTCTATCGCGACTTCGCCGAGGCCGGCGGCCAGGGACGCTATCGCGGCCACACCGGCTTCGACCCCGACCATCTGGAGGACATCCTGGCCCAGGCATTCGGCGGACGCGGCTTCGGCGGGCGCGGCGGGGAGCAGAATTTCAAAACGCGCGGCAGCGACGCCCGCTACGCGCTGACGGTGGGCTTCCTCGATGCCGCCAACGGCACCACGCGCCGCATCACCATGCCCGATGGCAAGACGCTCGACGTGCGCATCCCCGCCGGCGTGCGCGATGGTCATGTGCTGCGCCTGAAACGCCAGGGCATGCCCGGCAGCGGCGGCGGTGAGCCTGGCGACGCGCTGGTGGAGGTCGTCGTCGCGCCGCACCCGTTCTTCCGCCGCGAGGGCGACGACGTCGTCATCGAGCTGCCGGTGAGCATCCAGGAAGCGGTCGTCGGCACCACGCTGGAGGTGCCCACCATCAAGGGCAAGGTGCGGCTGACCATTCCGCCGAACTCGGGCACCGGCACGCGCCTGCGCTTGCGCGGCCGCGGCATCCACCAGGGCCATCAGTTCGTTCAGTTGCACGTGGTGCTGCCGCCGGCGGAGGAGCCGGAACTGGCGGAGTTCCTGAAGGCCTGGGAACCCCACCATCCCTTCAACCCGCGCGCCGGCCTGGAGGAGGTCTGATGCAGCTCACCTCGGTCCTCGCGCTGTTTGCCGATCTGGAGGAGACGGAGCTTTCGGTGTGGATCGCCCGCGGCTGGGTGCTACCGGAAGAGGCCGACAGCGGCTGGGAGTTTGGCGAGATCGACATCGCCCGCGTGCGGCTGATCCACGATCTGCGGCACGGCATGGCGGTGGGCGAGGATGCGATGCCGGTGGTGCTGTCGCTGCTGGATCAGGTGTACGAGCTGCGTGGTACGTTGCGCACGCTGATGCGCGCATTGGAAACGCAGCCGGAACCAGTGCGATCGACGGTGCTGGCGGCGCTGCGTCGCAACTGAATACGCCTCTTCCGCTGGGAGAGGCCGGTGCGCGCAGCACGGCGGCTGCGGGCGATGGCATACCCTCACCCGCGTCGCACGCTCCGCGACCTCTGCCGCAGTGTGGGAGATGTGACTGCGGAAACTACACTGCCTCGGTTGACTGCGGCCGGGGGATCTCCTCTCCGCTCAGCGTCTCGTGCGCCAGTAGCGCCGCCGCGCCCTCATCCAACGCCGCTCGGTTCGCTCGCAGAATATCCAGTGCCCGTCCCAGCGCCCTGTCGAGACGCGCCCGGACCGCCTGATCGATTTCGCGCGCGGTCTCCTCAGAATACCGCCGCCGCTGCCAGAACATGCCCGGCTGCTGCAGGAAGTTCCCCTGCTCGGTGTCCCACGCCACCGGCCCCAGCTTGTCGTCCATGCCGAACCGCAACACCATGCCGCGCGCGATATCCGTCGCCTTCGCCAGATCATCCGACGCACCCGTGGACACATCCGTGCCGATGGTCATTTCCGCCGCGCGACCGCCCATCAGCACCGCCATCTTGTCCTCCAGCTCCTGGCGGCTCATCAGGAACCGGTCCTCGCCCGGCCGCTGCATCGTGTAGCCCAGTGCCCCGATCCCGCGTGGAATGATCGAGACCTTCTGCACCGGATCCGTTCCCGGAATCGCCAGCGCCACCAGCGCATGCCCCATCTCGTGATACGCCACGCTACGCCGCTCTTTTGGAATCAGGATGCGCGACCGCTTTTCCAGTCCAGCAACGATCCGTTCCACCGCCGCGGTGAAATCCTCCATCGCAATCGCCGGCGCGCGCCGCCGCGTTGCGACGACCGCCGCCTCATTGCCGAGATTGGCCAGATCGGCCCCGGTGAACCCGGGCGTCAGCGCGGCGATCTCGTCCAGCTTCACGTCGTCGGCCAGGGTCAGCTTCTTCAGGTGGATCCCCAAGATCTCGATACGCCCCTTCTTGTCCGGCCGATCCACCAGCACCTGGCGATCGAACCGCCCGGCACGCATCAGCGCGGGATCCAGGACCTCCGGCCGGTTGGTCGCCGCCAGGATCACGATCGCCACCGAGCGGTCGAACCCATCCATCTCCGCCAGCAACTGGTTGAGCATCTGCTCCTTCTCGTCCTGCCCGCCCATTGGATTGGCGCCCCGGGAGCGACCCAGCGCGTCCAACTCGTCAATGAAAATGATGCACGGCGAAGACTTGCGAGCCTGCTCGAACATGTCGCGCACGCGCGCCGCGCCGACGCCCACGAACATTTCGACGAACTCGGCGCCGTTGGTGGAATAGAACGGCACCCCGGCCTCACCCGCCACCGCACGGGCCAGCAGCGTTTTGCCGGTGCCGGGCGGGCCGACCAGCAGGATGCCGCGCGGAATATGCGCGCCCAGCCGGGTGTACTCGTCCGGCTTCTTCAGGAAGTCGACGATCTCATGCAGTTCGTCCTTTGCCTCATCCACGCCGGCGACATCAGCAAAGCTGACCGTCACATCGGTCTCGGCAATCAGCTTGGCGCGTGACCGCCCGACCGACAGCAGCCCGCCACCGAAGCCGCCCATTCCGCCGCCACGCCCGCCCCCCATGGCGCGCGAGGCCAGCATCCAGATGCCAACGAACAGCAATGGTGGCAGCACCCACGACAGCAGCGTGCCGAACTGCGAACTTGTCGCGACCGCAGAATACTCCACGTGATGCTTGGCCAACGTGTCGGCGAGGTCTTGCGGGACCTGGGTGGTGGTGAAGTTGGCCGCACCATTCGGGAGCTTTTCAGACAGTGTGCCGCGGATCGTGTCGCCTGCGATCGTGACCTTGCTGACCTTGCCGTCGTTCAGCAATTGCTGGAACTGGCTGTAGGGGATCACATCGGTGGCGCCGCCGGTATTCTGCGTTGCCAGCACGCTGATGCCCAAAGCGGCCAGCAGCCCGAGCGCGAGCAGCCAGAGTGGGAACTGCGGTTGTGGTTTGGCAGCCGGCACGGCCGGGGCCCCCTTCAATTGTCCTCGGGATCAGCAATGACGCAGCCACTGGGGCAACGCAACAGTCGCAAAGTTGACAAGCGCGGACACGCCCCACCAACGTCGCGGCCATGCGCACGCCCGGCCTGATCGACCTGCAGGTGAACGGCTTTGCCGGGGTCGATTTCAACAGTGCCGCACTGACCGCCGACGCGCTGGACCACGCCCTAGCGGCGATGCGGCGCACCGGCGTGATCACCTGCCTGCCGACCCTGATCACCGCGACCGAAGCGGACCTGGCCGCCCGCTTCGCGGCACTTGACGCGGCCGTAGCGACCTCGCACCTCGGTCCGGCCATGGTTCCCGGCTATCACCTGGAAGGCCCGTTCCTGAACCCCGCGCCGGGCTACGCCGGCTGCCACCCGCCCGAGCCGATGATCGCCGGCGATCCGGATTTGCTCGACCGGCTGCAAGCCCCACTGCGCAGGCCGATCCTGTTGCTGACCCTGGCACCCGAGCGCCCCGGCGCCGAGGCACTGCTCGCCTGGGCACACCGTCACAGCACCGTTGTCGCGATCGGCCATTCCGCCGCCCGCGCACCTGAGGTCGCTCGCGCCGCCGATCTCGGCGCGACCCTCAGCACGCATCTAGGCAACGCGCTGCCGCAGCTCCTGCCGAAGTTCGACAATCCGTTGCTGGCGCAACTGTCCGAAGACCGCCTGCACGCCAGCTTCATCGCCGATGGCCTGCACATTCCCCCCTTCGCGCTGAAGGCACTGATCCGGTCCAAGGGCATGGCGCGCACGATCCTGGTCACCGATGCCACAGCCGCGGCTGCCGCACCCACCGGCTGCTATCAACTGGCCGGCATGGGTATCGAACGATCCGTGGATGGATCAGTCCGCGTCCCCGGTGCGCCGATGCTGGCGGGTTCCTCGCTGGAGCTGGATCAGGCCATCCGCAATCTCATCACCTGGGGCATCGCGACGTTCGAGGCTGCACTGCGCATGGCGTCCATCAATCCGGCGACGCTACTTGCCAATGCATTGACGGCGCACAACGTCACTCTGGCGAAAACAGAGATCACCTGGTCCGACACGCTTCACCCGGCCAACCCGTCCATCGCCACCCGATAGTACCGTGCGCCGTCTTGCCGCCTTCTTCGTGATGCCTGCGGACGCAGGCATCCACGACAGGACACCAACAGATCGGGGAGACATCGACACCTGCTTTCGCAGGTATGACGAGGACGACTAGAACGTTGCTGTGCCGGCACAACAGTGCGGAACGACCGCTCACCTCGCCCGCAACCGCATCGAGCTGACAAGCATCGCCATTGCCGCCGACACGATTGCCATCGACAGCGCCAACGTCGTGCCATGCGCCACATCCGACCCGACATGTGACCCCGTCAGCCCAAACGACAGCGCCACCAGCGCACTGCCGAGCGTCTGCCCTGTCAGCCGCGCGGTCGCCAGCATCCCCGACCCCGCACCACTCCGCTCTCGCGGCGCGCTGCCCACCAGCAGCCGGTTGTTGGGTGACTGAAAGAACCCGAATCCCAGCCCGCACAGGACCATCCGCCAGGCGACATCGGGGTAACTCGCGCCCACTGGAAGCAGCAGCAGACACACCAGCCCGGCGGTCATCACGGCCAGCCCCGCCGTGCCCAGCACCCCCGCCGGATACTTGTCCGACAGCCGCCCCGCGATCGGCGCCACGATCACCACGATCGCCGGCCAGGGCGTCATCAGCAGCCCGGTCTCGATCGGCGTCCGCCCGCCGACATACTGAAAGTAGAACGGCAAGCAGACATAGACACTGGTCTGCGCAATGTAGGAACAGACCGAGGTCCCCACCGACAGCGCGAAGATTGGCCGGCGAAACAGGTCCACCGGCAGCAGCGGCACCGGCAGATGCAGTTGCCGGTACAGGAATACCGCCCCAACCACCACCGCCAGCACCAGCTCCACCAGCTCGCGCTTGCCCGGATGGCCCAGGCCGTCCACCAGAGTGATCACCAGCCCGAAGGTCATCGCATTCAGCAGGGCACTCAGCAGGTCGAACCGATGCGTCGCCTGCGGTGTCATCGGCAACACCCGTGCCGCCAGCCACAGCGCGATCCCGCCCAGCGGCACGTTGATCAGGAACAGCCAATGCCAGGTGGCGATCGACAGGATGCCGGCCGCGATAGAGGGTCCCAGCGCCGAGAATGTCGCCACCACGAACGCGTTGAACCCAAGGCCGCGCCCCAGCTCCGCCCGTGGAAAGATGAAGCGGATCAAGGCGGTATTGACGCTCATGATGCCGGCACCGCCAAACCCCTGCACCACGCGAGCCGCCACCAGCAGCGGCAGGGTTGGCGCCAAGGCGCAGCCCAGCGAGGCGATGCTGAACACCACCAGCCCGGCCATGTAGACCCGCTTGTAGCCCAGGATATCACCCAGGAACGCCAGCGGCAGCAGGGAGACCGCAACCGCGAACTGATAGGCGTTCACCACCCAGACGGTCGCCGCCGGGGTGGTCGCCATGTCATGGGCGATGGTCGGCAGCGCGATGTTGGCGATGGCGCTGTCGAGGACCGCCATCGAGACCGCAATCGCGATCGTGACCATGGCGCGACGCCGCGCGCCCGGCGGAAGGCCTTCCCCGAGTTCCATCAAGTCCGATCCATGCTGCACCTGCTAACTTGACCCGGACTTGGGGTGTCAACAAGCTGCCGGCATCTCATCCTTCCCCGGAGCAGCGATGCATCTGCCGCAGACCGAGGCTGTTGTGCGCCCCGACTGGATCGACTCGAATGGTCACCTCAATCTTGCGTACTACGTCGTGATGTTCGACCAGGCGACCGATGCGATGTACGAGGCGCTCGACATCGGCCAAGCCTATCGCGAGGGCACCGGCAATTCCTGCTTCACCGCCGAGACACACACGATCTACGAGCGCGAATTACGGCTGGGCGAGCGGGTGCGGATCACCAGCCATCTGCTGGCGGTAGATGCCAAGCGGATGCTGTATTTCCACGAGATGTTCCACGCCGAACAGGGGCACCGGTGCGCGGCGCAGGAGCTGATCGCGCTGCATGTGGATTTGCAGGTGAGGAAAACCGCGCCTTGGCCGGCGGAGGTGCTGGCACGGCTGCAGGACGGGGTGCGGGCGCGGGAGGGGATGCCAATGCCCGAGGGCGTAGGGCGACGGATCACGATGCCCGCACCGAAATGACGTGCATCTCTCCCGCTTGCGGGTCGGCAACCGACGCGACGCGGATGAGGGTCGTGCCGCGGGTGAGACCCTGACCCGCGGCGCGACGCGCCGCGACCTCTCCCACTGTGTGGGAAAGGTGTGCTATCCACCCTTCGTCGCGTTCCGGAACGTCACCACCAGCACGTCCCGATGCGCCGGACGCTGCGGATCGAGCGGCACCACCGGCGTGACCCCGTGATACACCCGCGCGTCATCCACCAACGCCGCATCGAACGAACGCGTCAGCGTGAAGCTCCCCAGCTCCCGCTTCTCCAGGTCGTGGATCGTCGTCGTTCCGCTGGCAATATTGTGGCGGCCCACCAGCAGCACCAACACATAATCCACCCCATCCCGATGCAGCCCCTCCGGCGTCGGCTGACCCGCCTCGCCCGGCCGGGCCTCGATGCGGAACTGATGCACCTCGACATGCCAGGTGCGTACGGCCGGCGCGAGGCCGCCGAATAGCCCGTGGCAAAAGCCCAAGATGGTGCGCAGACTCGCGCCATCACCAATCTCAGGCGAGATCGGCGAGAACCAACGTGCGATCCCACCATTGAGCTGATTGTAATTCAGCGTCTGATAGTGCGCCTGATGGGGCTGACGGGTGATCGCGCCATCCGCCGCGGCAAACACCGCATGACGCCGCCGCCGATAGCGCCCGCCATCCGCCATGTAGGTATCGAGATCGAGCGCATCCCAACTGCTGACGAAATCGCCCCATTCGTTCAGGCTGCCGGCCGTCAGCAGCGCTTGGTGCATCGCCTCCGCCGCGACGAACACGTACCCGGCGCGGCTGAGATGTTCCTCCAGCCGATCGTCCGGATGCAAAACGAGTTCGCTCATGCCGCCGCCTGGTACGGCGCGACTTCGAGCCAGGTGCTCTGATAGGTCGCGCCCTCGCCCATGTCGGTGTAGCGATCGGCGCACAGCATATTGATGGTGCCCGACACTGCCTCACTGTCCGGCCGTTGGCCCACCACCAGCGCGACACCGGGCTGGGTTTCGTCGCTGATCTTCAGCGTGAACACCACGCTGCCCAGGTCGTTGAACAGACGCACCTGCGCGCCGTCGTTCAGATCGCGTGAGATCGCATCGTCAGGATGCAGGATGCACAGCGGCGGGCCTTCGCGGTGGCGTAGAAATTCGACGCGCGAATACACGGTGTGGCTCTGGAAATACCCGGGCGCGGTCAGCAGGCGCAGCGGCCAGCGTGCGGCGTCCCGTTGTTCGGCCGGATCAAGTTCCCAATCCGGCATCGGCGACAGGCCCTGTGCGGCAAGGCTCGCCGAGTAGAACTCGAGCTTGCCGGACGGCGTCTTGAACTGCTGCGCCCCCTCGGGCGAGATGTTAATCGGCCCGGCTGATTTGATCGCCACCGGATCGATCGCCGCCTTCCCGCCGGCCCCGTCCAGCAGCGCCCGAAGCATCTCGTCGGGCGAGGCGCCGAAGATCGGATCATTCAGCCCCATGCGCTGCGCGAGTTCCTGCGCGATCTCGATGTTCGAGCGCGTGCCCGGCAGCGGCGCCACGGCGCGCGGCCCGTACTGCATATAATAGGCACCGTACGCGCGGTACAGATCTTCCGTCTCCAGATACAGCGTCGCCGGCAGCACGATATCGGCGTAGCGCGCGGTGACCGACAGGAACGGGTCATGCACCACGGTGAACAGGTCCTCGCGCATCAGCCCGCGCCGCACCTTGGCGGAATCCGGACATGTCACCGCCGGATTGTTCGCCGACACAAACAACCCGCGGATCGGCGGATCGCGCAGCTCGAGCAGCGCCTCGCCGATGCGCAGGTGATTGACCATCCGCGTCGTCGCCGGGCCGGACGGCTTCTTCACCGCGTCGTAGTTCAGCACGCAGGACGCCGCCGTCATCAGCAACGCGCCACCCCCGCGCTTGCCGTAAGCGCCGGTGACACCTGGCAACAGCGCGACCGCGCGCATTGCCTGCCCGCCGCGCAGCATGCGCGTCATGCCCTCGCCCAGCCGGATGAACGGCGTCTTCGCGTTGCCATATAGCGCCGCAAACCGCTCGATGTCCGCCACCGCCAGCCCGGTGATCGCGGCTGTCGCCTCGGGCGTGAAGCGCGGCAGCACCTCGCGCTCGAGCCGTTCGAAGCCGACCGTCTGCGCGGCGATGTAAGCGCGGTCGCACAGCCCATCACGCACCACGATGTGCATCACACCCAGCGCCAGCGCGGCATCCGTGCCGACCCGCAGCTTGACGTGCCAATCCGCCCGCGCGGCGGTGCGGCTGCGGCGTGGATCGATGACCACGAGTTGCACACCCGTACGGCGCCGCCGCTCTACGCGTGCGAAGAAATGCACATTCGTGGTGACAAGGTCCGCGCCCCAGGCGATCACGAGATCCGAATCATCCACGGTTTCCGGATCGGCCCCACCGACCGCGCCAACCGTCGCATCCCACGCCGCCTCACAGCACGTGTCGCACACCGTGCCCGGCTGCAGCCGGCTGGCGCCGAGAGCATGAAACAGCCCGTTCACCAGCCCACGGTTCATCTGGCCCTGATGCGCACTGTAGGCGTAGCCGAACAATGCCTGCGGCCCGGACTCCGCGATGATCGCCGTCCAGTGCGCGGTGATCTCGTCCAGCGCCTCATCCCAGGTGATCGGCGCGAACTGGCCCTCGCCCTTCGCCCCGACGCGACGCAACGGTGAGATCAATCGGTCCGGCGCATTCACCAGATCGGCGTCGCGGTTGACCCGCGAGCAGGCGAAACCGGCGGTGAAAGGCTGGTCGGGATCGCCTTCCACGCACACCACGCGGCCGTTGTCCACGTGCGCCAGCAGCGAGCACATGTCCGGGCAATCGTGCCCGCAGACCACGCGAACGGTTTCCATTGTCCCCTCCGGACAGGTTCAGCCTGCCAGTAGGGCAAAGAATTGGCCCAGGAGACAGGGCCGTTTGTGCAGGGGTGATCAGACCACTCGCAATGACACGGGGGCTACCCGCCCAAGAACCGCTCCGTCCAGCTCTTGTAATCCCCTTCCCGCGTCACCCGCGCCATCGTCTCCGCTGACGCGACCCCTGTCAGCTCGCTCGGCTTCGTCCCCTCGCGCAGCGCCTTCAGCGTGTTGTAGGTGGCTTGCACCGCCGCCGAGAACGGCTGGTGCCCCTGCAACGCGATCCGTACCCCACGGCTGGCGAGATACGCCTTGTCCAGCATGTCCCCGCTCACGCCGCCCAGCACGATCGGCAGCGTCACCTCCGACGCGATCGCATCGAGCTGATCGCGCGTCATCCTGCCGGCGAAGAACAGCGCATCGACGCCGGTCGTCTGGTAGGCCTTGGCCCGCTTGATCGCCTCCGCCGTGCCCGCAATCGCCGCAGCGCTCGTGCGCCCGACCACGACGAAACTCTTATCCTCTCGTGCCGCCACAGCCGCACGCATCTTCCCCACGCCCTCGTCGATCGAGATCAGCGTCGGCGCCTTCTCCCCATACGCACGCGGCAGCAACGTGTCCTCGATCGACGCCGCCGCCACGCCCGCCGTTTCCAGCTCCTGGACCGTGCGCATCACGTTCAGCGCATTGCCATAGCCATGATCGGCATCCACCAGCAGCGGCAGCTTGCCCGCGCGGTTGATGCGATAGGCCTGCTCGGCAAACTCGGTCAGCGTCAGCACGATAAGATCCGGCGCACCCAGCACCGTGAACGACGCGATCGAGCCAGCGAACATCCCAATCTCGAACCCCAGCTCCTCAGCGATCCGTGCCGAGAGCGCATCGAATACCGAGCCGGGATGCACGCACTCCTTGGCTTGCAGCACCGCGCGGAAACGCTCGCGCCGATCGGTCCAATGCATGTGTACCTCCTTTAGCTTAGCCGCAGGCCGATCTGTTGCGGCATCGACAGGAAATCGAAGCTGTTCCAGGCCTCGGCAATTTGACCATCACGGATGTAAGCGATGCAGATGCCGATGAAATCGACCTCGTTGCCCGTTGGCGTTGCCATTAATCCGCGTCCGTTGTGGGTGCCGGTGACCCGACAACGTACGACAATCCTGTCGCCGTCAACCAGTGTGTCCTCAATTGCAATGTGGATGTCCGGGAAGGCGGTACGGTATTGATGAAACAGGGGTTTGTATCCGGCCGGACCGCGGACCTGTTGGCCATCAGGCCCGGCGATACCCTGCGCGATCGCATCCACGGCGAGCAGTTCGTCGATCGCCGCCTCATGCCCCTGGTTCCACACTTCCTCAAACCAACGACGAACAACCGCGGTGTATTGATTGGGCATTGCCTGATCCCTTCATGCCGCCGCCACAAACCCATCGCGCCGCGGATCGCAGCCACCGGTCATCACCCCCGTCGCCGGATTGATCGCGATACCATGCATGCCGCCAACCGAGGTAGTCCACGCTGTGGTTGCCTCCACCGCATGCCCACGCGCGCGCAGTGCGGCGATGACCTCGGCGGCAACCCGCGATTCTACCTGCACACGCCGTCCGTCCCACAGCCGCGCGCGCGGCGCATCGATCGCGTCCTGCATGCCCAGGCCGAAATCGACATGCTGCACCAAAGCCTGCGGCTGCGTCTGGCAGATACCGTAGCTGCCCGGCGTGCCCAGCGACAACACAGGCTTGCCGTCACGCGTGGCGATGCTCGGCGCCGTCGGCAATGCCAGCGGCGCGCCTGGCTTCAGCGGATTGGTGCCGCGCAGATCGACCTCGCCCCAATACAGGAAATTGTTGAGGCACACGCCAAAGCCCGGCACCACGACCCCACAGCCGAACTTCGCTCCCAGGCTCTGCGTGACGCACACCACGTTGCCATGCCGGTCCGCAACCGAAAGAGATGTCGTATGCCGGCCCGCCGCCGGCGTGCCGGATGGCCGCAGCCATTGCTCGGTCGGCCCCTCGACCGGCTTGCCATCGCGCAGGCGCACTCGCAGCGCGTCCACCGACGCCGCGCTCATCAGCTCCGCCAGACGTTCCGCAGGTGGGTTATTGTTGGCGATCCGCGCACCCGCCGCCAGCCGGATCGCGCGATACATCGCGTCGAGATGTTCTACCCCATTGCGCTCCATCGCTCCCAGCGCGACATCATCCAGCATTGCCAAGGTCAGCAAGTACTGAAACCCCTCGCACGGCGGCGGCAGCGTGTTCACCGACAGACCGCGATAGGACACCGCTAGCGGATCCAGCCACACCGGGTGCACCGCCGCTAGGTCGCCCATCGTCAGACAGCCACCCAGTGACCGCACATGCGCCACCAGCGCCGCACCGAGCTTACCACCGTACAGATAACCCGGCCCGTCGGCCGCGATCGCCGCAAACGTGCGCGCCAGGTCCGGCTGCCGCAGCACGCCACCCAGCACGACGTCACCTGATGTGTAAGTACGCGCCCATTCTTCATAGAACGCCTGCTTGCCCTTGAACTCCGCCGCGATCTCGTGCAGCGAATACACATTGTAGTCGACCAGCGGGAACCCCTCGCCCGCCAGTGTGATCGCCGGCGCGAACACCTCGCCCAGCGACTTGCTGCCATACGCGTGCACCAGCTCGCACCATCCCGCGAGATTGCCCGGTGTGCCCGACGCGATCGCGCCGCGCGCCAACTGCTCGCGCTTGCGGAACTTGCCCGCGGGGAATTCGTTCGGCACGCGCGTGACATAATCCAGTGTGCGGATGCGCTGCTCCGCCGCGATGTAGCAGGTCGCCATCCCCATGCCGGCGAGGCCGGACATGTATGGCTCGACCACATTCAACGCCGCCGCGGTGGCCGCCGCCGCATCGAACGCATTGCCGCCCGCGCGCAAGATCGCCGCACCCGCCTGCGCCGCCTGCGGATGCGCCGCCGCGACGATGCCGCGCAGCGAGGAGACTGTTGGCCGCTTGCCGTCCATGACCTGCCCTTCCCGTTCACGCCACAGTGGAAGGCGCTGCGGGTGAGGTCAAATGCGACTCACGCGCCGATCCACCCCACAACCGCGCCGCTCATGCAGGTCGCCAGCGTCCCGGAGATGATCGAGCGCATGCCCAACTGCGCAACCTCCGCCCGCCGCTCCGGGATCATGATGCCGATCCCGCCGATCATGATCCCCGCGCTGCCGAAATTGGCAAACCCGCACAGCGCGTAGCTCATGATCAGCCGCGTCCGCGGGTCGAACATGTCGGCCGGCAGCTTGGCGAAGTCCACATACGCAACGAATTCGTTCAGCACCGTTTTTGTGCCCATCAGCGCAGCGGCCGTTCCCGCCTCCTGCCATGGCACGCCGATCAGCCACATCACCAGCATGAACGGCCAGGCAAAGATCCGCTCCAGCGTCAGCGCCGCGCCACCCCAATGTGGCAGCAACCCCAACGCGGTGTTGACCAGCGCCACCACCGCGATCGTTACCACCAGCGTCGCAATGATGCCGACCAGCACCGGCACGCCGTCCGCCGTGCCCTTCACCAGCGCGTCGATCGATCCATGTGGCGGGTCGTGGATCACCAGTGTCTCCTCGCCGCGCGTTTCGCGCTGGAACGGCACCATCAGTGCCGCCACCGCCAGCGCCGCCGGTGTACTGATCACCGAGGCAATGAGGATATTGCCTAACGCATTGGGAATGAGCGGTGTCAGGAACTGGGCATAGATCACCATCACGGTGCCGGCGACGCCCGCCATCCCCGCGCTCATCAGCGCGAACAGCTCCCCGCGTGACATCCGATGGAGATAGGGCCGCACCAGCAGTGGCGCCTCAACCATACCGACGAAAATGTGCACCGCCGCACCCAACGCCAACGCGCCGCTGATCCCCATCCAGCGCCGCAGCAGCCAGGCAAACGCGCCGGTGACCCGCTGCATCACGCCCCAATAGAACAGCAACGACGCCAGCGCGCTGATCACCAACACCATCGGCAGCGCCTTGAACGCCAGGATGAAGCTTGCGCCCGGCTGCGTTTCCTGGAACGGCAGCGGACCACCACCCAGATAGCCGAACACGAATCCCGTTCCGGCCGTGGTCGCGCGCTCCACCGCGTGCGCCACGCGATTGACGAAGAACACCACCGACACTGCCGGCGGGAATTTCAACAGCAGCATCGCCAACGCGATCTGCAGCACGACGCCCGTACCAACCGTGCGCCACGGAACGGCGCGGCGATTTTCGCTCAACAGCCAGGCGAGCGCCAGCAGTGCCACCTCGCCTAACGCAGCATGCAGCATCAGGCGGCGCGCTGGTTGAACGGGTAGTAGGCCGGGAATTCGCCGACCGAGGTCATATCAACCTCAACCATGCTGGGCCCGCAATGCGCGATCGATTTCGCAACCGTCGCGCCGAAGTCCTCGGCCCGGGACACTTTCCAGAACGGAATGTTCGCAATGCCCGCGAGCTGCCCCAGATCGGGCCCTTGCAGATCAGCGAAGAATCGGCGGCCGTGCTGGAACGTGTCTTGGATGCGCTTGATCACGCCGTAGCCGCGATCGTTCATCACCACGATGCTGATATCCAGCTTCTCCTGCACCGCGGTCCACAGCTCGCCCACGTTCAGGAAAAACCCGCCATCGCCCGTCATCACGATTGTCTTGCGCCCACCCGCCGCCACAGCCGCGCCAATGCCCAACGACAATCCCTGACCAATGCCAGCGCCGACCGGAAAAACGTTCTGTTGTGGCGAGTCGATCGGGAACGTACGATTGCCCCAAGTGGTGTTGTTCTGCGTGACGTCGCGCGCCCAGATTGCATCCTTCGGCAGCACCGATGCCAACTGTGCCGGGAACGACCCATAGACGCCGAGCGTGGCCAGGAAATCCGCTCGTGCCACCTCTCGCAACGCACGGAATTCGGCCGGATAGGCAGGGTCGATCGCCATGCGTCCCGGCAAGCGCTCCACCAACGCCGCCAGTGTCGTCGCCGCATCGGCACACACGAACCAGGAATTCGCGTAAGTGCGGCCATTCGCCATTGGATCGGCATCGATCTGGACGATATTCGTAGGCAGTTTCACCGCGAAATCCCCGGTCTCTTGCCCACGTAGCCGCGTACCTACCGCCAGCAACAGGTCCACACCCTGATAGAATTCCTGCACTTTCGGCATGCCGTTGCCATGCAGTCCGCCCAGGTTCATCGGATGCGCGTCCGACACGATGCCCTTGCCATTGATGCTGTTCAGCATCCCGCAGCCCAGATCCAGCAACCGTTTCGCCGCCGGTCCCGCCGCCTTCGCCCCCGACCCCAGCCACAGCAGTGGCCGCTTCGCCGCCGCGACACGCGCCACCAGCTCCTCTAGCTCTGCCCCACTCGGCAGCCGCGGTGGTGGCATCGGCAGCACGAAATTGTCCAACATCGCCGGCCGCGCGATCGATGCACGCTGGATGTCGATCGGCAGCTCCACGCTCACCGGCCCGGTGGGTGCGCTCAGCGCGGCAACGGCCGCCTGTGTCAACACACCCAGCGCCTGCTGGGCGGACCGGATCCGCCACGCGGCCTTCCCAACCGCACGCAGCATACCGAGCTGATCAGCGGGATCGTGCACCGTGCCCATGCCGCGATCGACGAAGCGCGTCGCGGTCTGCCCAGTGATGTGCAGCACCGGCGAGCCAGCGAACTGCGCCTCGATCAGCCCGCCCACCGCATTCGCAGCGCCCGGACCGGTGCTGCTGAAGAACACACCCAGGCCACCGCTGGTCCGCGCATAGCCATCGGCCATGTGCACCCCACCCAGCTCCCCGCGCGTCATCACGAAGCGGATCGCGTTGCGCCGGCCAATGGCGTCCAGCATCGGGATGTTGTGCACAGACGCAATGCCGAACACCGTCGTCACACCGCAGGCGGTGAGAAACTCCGCCACCAGGTCGCCCACCGTATACGCGCCCGCCATGCAGCCCTCCCGTCGATTGACGCGAGGCTGAAACAGTGGCCGGTGCAGGTCAATCGCACGTCTGTCAATCACACGTCTGTCAATCGCACGTCTTGGCCGACGCGGCACCCGGTGCTAGAACGCGGGCGATGTTGCACGGATCGCGCAAGAAGATGGTGCCGCAGACGATCGGCCGGCGCGCTGTGTTGTGTGCCGCCGCGGTCGGTTTCGTGCGCCCAGCCACCGCCGCGCTGCCGGTGCCCCCGCACAACGCACTGGGGTTCCGCATGATCCGCCACGGCGATGAGATCGGCACGCATCGCCTGACCTTCGAGCACGGCGGCGACACGCTGACCGTGCACATCGCGGTTGACGCCGTGGTCACGCTGCTCTCGATCCCCATCGTCCGCTACACCCATCGCGGCGTGGAGACCTGGCAAGGCACCACGCTGGTTGGCCTCGCCGGCGAGACCAACAAGAACGGCGAGCACGAATGGGTGAAGGCAGGCCGCACCAGCGAAGGGCTGCTGGTGCAGGGCAGCCAATCACAGCCGTACATCGCACCCGAGACAGCGATTCCGACATCGTATTGGAATAAGCGGATGCTGGACGGGCGCATGATCAGCTTGGAAGACGGTGTGCTGCTGGCCCCGAAAGTGGCCGCTCTGCGCACCGAGAGCATTCGCGTCGCTTCGGGCAATGTCATCCCCGCCAACCACTACGCTCTCAGCGGCCCGTTCTCGCTCGATCTGTGGTACGATGATGCGGAAGCGTGGGCTGGCATGGCGATGACCGTCGCTGACGGCTCCGAGGTGCGCTACGAGAGATTGTAACCGTGCCGGTGTCGCGACAGCCAGTGTCGCGCCGGTTGCCGCGCCCGGCACCTAGCGCCATGCTGAGCCGATGGATCACATCGCCCCATCCCGCACCGCCGCCACCGCGCGCTTCACCGCCGAGGACATCGCGCAGTATCGCCGCGATGGCTACGTCGTCGCCCGCGGGATCATGGGCCCGCGCTCAATCACCGCCTGCGCCACAGCACTGAGCGATCTCGCCACTGGGCGGATCGCAGCGCGCAACACCGTGCTGATGTATGAAGCGGGCCGGGACGCGGTCACGCTGCCGCCTGACGAGCGTGAGTTTGCCATCCGCAAATACATGGATTTCTGCGCCGACGCGCCAGCACTGATGATGGCGGCGATGAACCGCCGGCTGCACACGCTGCTGGACCACCTCCTCGGCGACGGCCGCGTGCTGTTCCAGGAAATGGCGCTGGTGAAGCCGCCACATATCGGCGCGGAAAAACCGTGGCACCAGGACGCCTCCTACTTCCGCCTGACCGATCCTGCGTTGATCGTCGGCGTGTGGATCGCCCTGGATCCCGCGCTGCGCGAGAATGGCTGCATGGAGCTGGTCCCAGGGTCTCACCTTGAAGGGCCGGTGCCGCACCAGCACGAGAATGACTTCAATCGCTGCCGCATAACCCCGCGCCATGTCCGCGCGGCCGACCGCATCGCGATCGAGATGCAGCCGGGCGACGCGCTGATCTTCCACGCCCTGCTGCACCACTACACCGCGCCCAACGCGTCCCCGCTGCGCCGCCGCGCCATCCAGTTCCATTATCACCAGACCGGCGCTATCTGGGGCGATCTTGCGGCGCATCAGCGCCGGTTCCACTTCGCCGATGGACGTTATGCCGGCTGCACGGTGCCGCATGAACCCGCTCCACCCGGAGGCTATGTGCATCGCGAAGGGTTGAACCGCCCGGTGGTGCCGATGGATCCGCTCGATTGAACCCCATGCGCGTCGCGCTGATCGTTCCTGCGCCATTCGAGACGATTTCCGGCGGCTACGGCTACGACCGGCATATCGTCGCCGGGCTGCGCACGGCGAGTCACACGGTGAAGGTCGTCGAACTGCCGGGCACCTTTCCGCTGGCCGATGAGACCACGCGTAACGCCGCCTGTGCGGCCTGGGACGCGCTGCCGGACGCCACGCCGGTGATCGATGGGCTGGCATTGCCCGCCCTGCAGGGCATGGATGACGCCATCGCGGCGCGCGGCACGGTCGGGTTGATCCATCATCCGACATCGCTCGAGACCGGTTTCGGCGACGCCGAACGCGACCGCCTGCGCACCGTCGAACAGCGTCTGATCTCACGCATGGCGCGGGTGATCGTCACCAGTGACGCGACCGCCGAGCAGCTCATCAGCGGCTTCGGCATCGCGCGGGACCGCATCGCCGTGGTGATGCCGGGCACCGATGACGCACCGCGCGGTGTCGGCTCAGGCAGCGCGACCTGCGAGATCCTGTCGATCGGTACGCTGGTGCCGCGCAAGGGGCATGACCTGCTGCTGCGCGCGCTGGCGCGGCTGTTCGATCTCGACTGGCACCTGACCATCGTCGGCTCGCCGCTGCGCGATCCGGCGCATGCGCAGACCCTGCAGGCGCTCGCCCAGGAGCTGCGCATCACCCGCCAGGTGCGCTTCGCCGGCGAGCTGACGGGCGACGCGCTGGAATCCCTGTGGCAGCGCGCCGACCTGTTCGCGCTCGCCTCGCAGTATGAAGGCTACGGCATGGCCACCGCGGAGGCATTGAAGCGCGGCGTGCCCGTGGCGGTGACCGGCGTTGGCATCGCCCCCACGTTGGTGACACCCCAGGTGGGAACGCTGGTACAGCCTGGCGACCGCGACACGTTGTCGAAATCATTGCGCCGCGTCATCTTTAGCGCGGCCCTGCGCCATGACATGGCCGAGGCCGCGTGGCAGGCGGGCCGGGCTTTGCCGTCTTGGGACGCACAGGCGCGCGCCTTCGCCGCGGCGCTGGCCATGAAGGACTGAACATCATGCTGCTGGGTTGCATCGCCGACGATTTCACCGGCGCCACCGATCTGGCGTCGATGCTGGTGAAGCACGGCATGCGCACGGTGCAGTGCATCGGCGTGCCACGCGCCGATGAGGTGGCACCGGACGTCGACGCCGTCGTGGTGGCGCTGAAATCGCGCACCGTGCCAGCGCGCCAGGCGGTCGGCGAAAGCCTCGCCGCGCTCGACTGGCTGCGTGCCGCCGGCGGCCGGCAGTTCTTTTTCAAATACTGCTCGACCTTCGACAGCACCGACGACGGCAACATCGGACCCGTGGCGGATGCGTTGCTGGCCGCGCTGGGGTCAGGCTTCGCGCTCGCCTGTCCGGCGTTCCCAGCCAATGCGCGCAGCGTCTATCAGGGTCATTTGTTCGTCGGTACCGGGCTGCTGAATGAGAGCGGCATGGAAAATCATCCGCTGACACCGATGAAGGATGCCAACCTGGTGCGTGTGCTGTCGCGCCAGACCGATGGTACTGTGGGGCTGGTACCCTACGCGGTGGTGGAACAGGGCGCGGCGGTGGTGCGTGCGACGATGGCGTCGCTGGCAGAGCAGGGCCGGCGCTATGCGATCGTCGATGCCGTGAACGATGGGCATCTGCTGACGATTGGCGAGGCCGCCGCGCATCACACGCTGATCACCGGCGGCTCTGGCGTGGCCATGGGGCTACCGGCGAATTTCCGCGCCGCGGGTTTGTTGCCGGAGCGGGCCGACTCTGGCGCGCTGCCGGTGGTTCAGGGCGCGGCTGCGGTGCTGGCGGGATCCTGCTCGCGCGCCACCCTCGGGCAGATCGGTTACGCCCGCGAGCGCGCACCGGTGTATGAGCTGGATCCACTGGCGCAGCCGGATGCCGGCGCACTGGCAGCCGGTGCGATCGACTGGATGCGCGATCGCCTCGGCGCCACGCCGGTGGTGATCGCCGCCTCCGCGCCGCCCGACAAGGTTGCTGCGGTGCAGCAACGGTTCGGCCGCGATGCCGCCGGCGCGTTGATCGAGGACGCATTGGCCCGCGTCGCCGAGGCCCTCGTCGCGCGCGGGGTGCGCCGGTTGGTCGTCGCGGGCGGCGAAACCTCCGGTGCGGCGGTCGCGCGCCTTGGCGTGCGCCGCCTGCGGATCGGCACTGAAATCGACACAGGCGTACCGTGGACCTATGCCGAAGGCAGCGGCACACCGCTGCTGCTCGCGCTGAAGTCTGGCAATTTCGGCGCGCGTGATTTCTTCCTGAGAGCGTTCGAGAGGTTGACCTGATGGACGCACCGATCGCGGAACCGGTCGCACGCGGGCTGCTTGTGGAACTCGCGGCGAGCCTGTTCGCACGCGGCTATTCGGTCGGCAGCGCCGGCAATATCAGCGTGCGCCTGGCTGACGGCATCCTGATCACGCCGACCAATTCGAGCCTGGGGCGGCTCGATCCGGCGCGGCTGTCGAAGCTCGACCAGGACTTCCGCCACGTCTCCGGCGACGTGCCGTCGAAGGAGGTGTTCATGCACCGCGCCTTCTACACGGCGCGTGAGGATGCGGGCGCGGTGGTGCATCTGCACTCCACCATGGCGACCGCGGTGTGCTGTCTGCCGGATCTCGACCCGATCAACCCGCTGCCGCCGCTGACGCCGTATTTCGTCATGCGAATCGGCAAGCGGCTGCCGACGGTGCCGTACTATCGGCCGGGCAATCCGCAGATGGAGCCGGCGATTCACAATGCCGCGCGTCTTGCCCGCGGCGTGCTGCTGGCCAACCATGGGCCCGTGGTGTCGGCGCCAACGCTCATCGACGCGGTGAACGCGGCGGAGGAGCTGGAGGAGGCCTCGAAGCTGTTCCTGCTGCTGCGCGGGGCGAATGCACGCCTGCTGACAGCGGCGCATGTGGACGACCTGCTGAAGACGTTCGGCTGAGATTGACGCCGCACGCAGACGAAAAAGGGCGCCGTGTGGCGCCCTTTTCCTTGGCAGGCCGGTGTGGCCTGTGTCGTGGTGGGCTTAGCTCGGCATGCCGCCCATCGGCTCGGGCATTGGCATCGGCTTTTTTGCAGCCTTCTTTTTTGCCGCCTTCTTTTTGGCTGCCTTCTTCTTCGGAGCGGCCTTCTTCTTCGCCGCTGCTTTCTTCTTCGGCGCCGCCTTCTTCTTCGCTGCCGCCTTCTTCTTCGGCGCAGCCTTCTTCGCCGCCTTCTTCGCCGCCTTCTTCTTCGGCGCCGCCTTCTTCTTCGCGGCCCGCATGGCCAGCGCCTGAGCGCGCGGCTGTTCGGTGCTCATGGTTTCAGTGCTCACCTGGTGAAACTCCTTCTCAAGCCAGTGTTGGAGGTGCGCGGAGAACGAGCGGCCGCACATGCAGCCGGTCCCGCAAGGCGCCCGCCATCTCCAGTGTGTAGTTCTGGCGGACCAGTTTCGTCGGGCCGGCGACCGGATCGGAACCACCGTTCTGCGCCGAAGCGCGCCATGCTTCGGCCAGGGAACGATGTCCGACGTATCCGCCATGGGGTGCACGTACTCCCATGCGCCATGTCCGCACGCATCCCGGCAAATATCCGGCGCTGGCAGAACACGATAACCGGTGTGCTGCCGCATTCGCCAAGCTTCGCACGATGCTGGTCCCGTCAGCGGGATGTGATCGGCGTTGCTTCACCAGGACGAGGCTGCGGTCCATGGACCGTCCTTCTGTTGTGTGGTTGCTTGCGTCGATCGGCTGAAACAGCGATGAACTGATCCATCAGCGCGAATCGGGCGCACGCACACCAGATTCGCTATTCATCGTCGCGCATCGTCCTGTCAACAAAAAGCAACCGATTTGTCGTACGAAGCATGAAAAAATATCGATGCGTGACCGTGAGCACGCAATGCACCAACAAAAACCGCCGCGACGTGATCGTCGCGGCGGTGGTTTGAAGCGGTGAATCGCACCGCTGCGATCGTTCAGTGTCGTGCTGCGATCGGTATGAAGGGCACATTCTCCGGGCCAACGTAGTTCGCCGTGGGACGAATGAGCTTGTTGTCGATTCGCTGCTCGATGACATGCGCGGACCAGCCGGAGGTGCGCGCGATCACGAATAATGGCGTGAACATCGACGTCGGCACGCCAAGCATGTGGTAGCTGATCGCACTGAACCAATCGAGATTGGCGAACATCTTCTTCGCGTCCGCCATCGTCGCCTCGATCCGGTCAGCGATATCGAACAGCTTCATGCTGCCCGCCGCCTGCGACAAACGCCGCGCGACCTCCTTGATCACTTTGTTCCGCGGATCGGCGATCGTGTAGACGGCATGGCCGAATCCGATCACCACTTCGCGATTGGCGATGCGCCGGCGGATGTCCGCCTCTGCGTCGTCCGGAGTCGCGTAGCGATTCTGGATCTCGAAAGAGACCTCGTTGGCACCACCATGTTTCGGACCGCGCAGCGCGCCGATGCCTGCCGTGATCGCCGAATGCATGTCCGCGCCAGTGCCCGCAACGACGCGACAGGTGAAGGTGGAGGCGTTGAATTCGTGCTCGGCATAGAGGATCAGGGAGGTGTGCATGGCGCGCACGAACGTGTCCGACGGCGGCTTGCCATGCAGCAGATGCAGGAAGTGCCCGCCGATCGAATCGTCATCGGTTTCCACGTCGATCCGCTTGCCGTTATGGGCGTAGTGGAACCAGTAGAGCAGCGCGGAACCGAGTGAGGCCATTAGCCGATCGGCGATATCGCGTGCGCCCGGCTGGTTCTGATCTTCCTTCTCCGGCAGCGCGCACCCCAGCGCGGACACTGCGGTGCGCATCACATCCATCGGATGTGCCGCGGGGGGCAGCGCCTCCATGGTGCGCTTCACGGTCAGCGGCAGACCGCGCAACGCGCGCAGCTTCGCCTTGTAGCCAGCCAGCTCGGCCAGTGTGGGCAGCTTACCGTGCACCAGCAGATAGGCGATCTCCTCGAACTCGCACTGCTCTGCGACGTCGAGAATGTCATAGCCGCGATAGTGCAGGTCGTTGCCAGTGCGTCCGACGGTGCACAACGCGGTGTTGCCGGCGGTGACGCCGGACAGGCCCACGCCCTTCTTCGCCCGATTCGGAATGGCGGCGGTGTCGCTCATGATGTGCTCCCTTCAACAGATCGTCGCTGCGTCTATCCCCACGTCATGGTGGGCGAAGGCCCGGCATCCACGTCTTTGCTTGCTGCACAACGGCGAGGCGTGGATGCCGGCTGGCGCCGGCATGACGCGCGGGACGGTCAGAAAATTCCCGGCTTGCCGACAGCGAGTTTCCCCGCCGGCAGCGCGATGTTCAGCAAATGCAGCTCGTCCGCCGTCAGCCGCGGCAGGTTCTGCACCACCTCCAGGAAGCGCTCGGCCTCGCGTGGTGCGATGATCCCCTCGGTCAACGTGCGGAACTTGCCGATGTAGTCGGGACGCTTGAACGGACTGGCGCCCAGCGTATGCGCGTTCGCCACCGCCATCTCATCCACCAGCGTGCTGCCGTCCTTCATGATGATATCGACCCGTCCGCCGAATGCCAGCTCGTTCGGATCAGTGGTCAGGTAGCGGCGTTCCCACTCCGCGTCCTCGGTCGTCTCGATCTTGTGCCACAGCCGGACCGTGTCAGCGCGGCCGGCGCGTTTCGGCGTATAGCTGTCGACGTGGTGCCAGTGCCCGTCCTGCAGCGCGACCGCAAAGATGTACATGATCGAATGATCCAGCGTCTCGCGGCTGGCTTTCGGATCCATCTTCTGCGGATCATTGGCACCAGTGCCGATCACCGCATGCGTGTGATGGCTGGTGTGGATCACGATGCGATCTATCTGCTCGACATCGGTGATCTTCTCGCGCATGCGAAACGCCAGATCGATCAGCGCCTGCGACTGGTATTCCGCGCTGTGCTGCTTGGTGAAGCTGTCGAGGATCGCGCGCTTCGGCTCACCCGCCGCCGGCAGCGGCACGCGATAATGCGCCTTTGGACCATCCAGCACCCAGGCAATCACGCTGTCCTCGCCCTCATAAATCGGGCTCGGCGCGCCTTCGCCGCGCATCACGCGATCGACCGCTTCCACCGCAAGCTTGCCCGCATGCGCCGGCGCGAATGCCTTCCACGAGCTGATCTGACCCTTGCGCGATTGCCGCGTGGTGACGCTGACGTGCACTGCCTGCTGCACCGCCTGGTAGATCGTTTCGACCGGTAGGCGCAGCAAGGTTCCGATGCCGGCCGCCTGGCCGGCGGCGAGATGGGTGATGTGATCGATCTTGTGCTTGTGCAGTGAGATCGCCTTCACCAGGTTCACGTGGATCTCGTAGCCAGTTGCGATGCCGCGGATTGCATCACGGCCTGCCTTTCCCATGGTCTGCGCGACCGCGAGGATCGGCGGGATGTTGTCGGCGGGATGTGAGTAGTCCTCGGCCAGGAATGTGTCGTGCATATCCAGTTCGCGCACCGCGGTGCCGTTCGCCCAGGCGGCGTATTCCGGGCTAACCCGCTTCGTTGACGCCGCGCCGAACACTGTCGCGCCACCCTTGCGTGGATGGCCCAACGCCATGTCGCGTGCCGACACCACGGGATGACGGTTGATCGCGGCGATCGCGACCGCGGCGTTGTCGATCATCCGGTTGATGATCATCTCCGCCACGTCCTTCTCCACCGGAACCTTGTCGGCGGCGACAGCGGCGATCTTCCAGGCGAGCTGATCCTCGCGCTTCAACTTGTCCTTGGACAGGTGGACCGTGACATCATGCAGTATCATGCGCATCCTCCGGTTGGCGTCCGCCTTCACGCGGTCTAGCTTTGCCTCGGCCCTTCGTAGGAGCGCGCCGCGATCCCGGCAAGCCGGGGGCGTACTGCGCAAGCGCGGGAGACTATATATAAGTGTCTACTCCGTTTGAGTGCGTGATCATCGGCGACGTCGTCAGCACCCATCGCGTGCTGCGCGATGGGTATGTCGCGGTGCGCGGTGAGACGATCGCCGCGATTGGTGAAGGCGCGCCACCGCCGTCCAGTACGGTGCTGGATCATCGTGGCAAGCTGATCCTGCCAGGCCTGGTCGACGGACATATGCACACGTCATCCGCGGTCGGCTGGGCGGGCATTGAGGGCACGACCCGCAGCGCAGCCGCTGGTGGCGTGACAACTTGCGTCGACATGCCGTACGACGTGCCGCATCCGGTAACCGATGCGGCGAAGCTGGAAGACAAGATTGGGTGGGTCAACCGCACGGCGTATGTCGACATGGCGCTGTATGGCACCATCCTGAAGATCGGTGGCGGCGGTGCGATCCCTGATCTCGCCGCCGCCGGCATCTCGGCGTTCAAGCTCTCCACCTATGAATATGACGCGGTGCGGTTTCCGCGCATCGATCATCCGACGATGGTTGAGGCGTTCGCGGCCATCGCGAAAACCGGGCTGCCGGTCGCGGTGCACAATGAAGACCAGGAACTTGTCGAGCGGCTGACGAACGACGCGCGCACGGCGGGTCAGACCGAACCGATCATGCATTGCCGCACGCGTCCACCCTTGGCCGAAACAATGGCGGATCTGGAGATTTTCGAGATCGGCCTACAGACCGGCGCGCATGTGCATATCGCGCATTCGTCGCTGGCACGCGGCTTCGCGCTGGCCGAGCTGTTCCGCGGCATGGGCATGCAGGCGACCGGCGAAGCGTGCGTCCAATATCTGTGCATGACCGAGGACGACATCGTCCGCCTGGCCGGCCGCGGCAAGTGCAACCCACCGTTCCGCACGAAAACGGAAGTCGAACGGATGTGGGCGGCGTTGCAGGACGACAAGATTGCCTATGTCTCCACCGATCACGCACCGTGGCCGCTGGAACGCAAGACGCTGCCAGACATCTTTGCTTGCGGCGCAGGCCTCGTCGGCATGCAGAGCTTCGCGCCGCTGATGTTCACCTTGCTCGACGAACGAAGCCTGCCACCGACGCTGCTGGCCACCTATTGCGCGGAACGCGCCGCACAGCTGCACGGGCTGTGGCCGCGCAAGGGCGCGCTGCGTGTCGGCTCGGATGCAGATCTGTGCGTGTTGGAACGCGGCAGCTTCACCTTCGATGAGGCCAACATTGTCGACCGGCCGGAGCTGCGCTGGTCGCCGTACCACGGCCGTGCGATGCGCGCGCGCGTCGCCACGACGATGCAGCGCGGCCGCGTGATTTGGGATGGCGCGCAGGTGCTGGCGAAGCCCGGCGACGGCCGCTTCATCCGTCGTGAGGTCCACTGAGCGATCTGCCACCGGATCGACGGCGCCGCATCGGCTGGCGCTGGCCGACAGCCAGCATTGGCGTGCTGTGTGTCTTGCTCTGGATCGCCGCGGTGGCATACCATCGCCGTTACACGCCGCCCAACTGCGCCGATCCTCGCACGCTGGCACTGGTGCACAACAGCCTCACCACGTTCTTCCACCTGCCGGACACGACGACACTGGAGCTGATCCACACCGTTGCCGGCGGGTATATTGCGTTTCGCTACGTCTGCTCAGCACATCCGATCGGATTCACGCGCGAACAGTTGCCGCCTGGCACCATCGTGCCCGCCGGTGTGCGCTATGTCAGCGAGCTGTCGCCGGATGGCTTGCGTCATGTCGTGCATGTTAGCATCTCCCCGAACCTGATCCTGGAGCCAGTCGATTGACCGAACGCGGCCTCACCGTCGCTGCCGCCCAGCTCGGGCCGATCCAGCAAGCCGAACCGCGCAGTGTCGCGGTGGAGCGCATGGTGCGATTGATGGCGCGCGCGCATCAGCGTGGCGTGGAGCTGGTGGTGTTCCCCGAGTTGGCGCTGACCACCTTCTTCCCGCGGCACGATCACGCCGATATCGCCGAGGCGGATCATTGGTTCGAGACGGCGATGCCGTCGAATGAGACCGCACCACTGTTCGCGGCGGCGCGTAAATATGGCATCGGCTTTCACCTCGGCTACGCCGAGATCGCGCACGAGCCAGATGAGAACGGCACGGTGCAGAAGCGCCGCTTCAACACCTCGATCCTGGTGAACCCGGACGGCGACATCCTGCTGAAGTACCGCAAAGTGCACCTGCCAGGTCATGCCGAATTCGATCCGAAGCGCAAGGTGCAGCATCTGGAGAAGCGCTATTTCGAGGTGGGCAATCTCGGTTTTCCGGTGATCCGCGCGCCAATGGGTGGGCTGCCAGGGATCAACATGGGGATGATGATCTGCAATGACCGTCGCTGGCCGGAGGCGTGGCGTGTGCTGGGACTGCAAAGCGTCGAGCTGGTGATGCTGGGCTACAACACGCCGAGCCTGAACATGGAGGCAGGCGGGTTTGAGGCGCATCATCTGCGCGTGTTCCACTCGCATCTGTCGATCCAGGCGGGGTGTTATCAGAATGCCTGTTTCGCCGTGGCAACGGCGAAGGCGGGGACCGAGGATGGGTGCGAGCTGTTCGGGCATTCGATTATCGTCAATCCACAGGGCGAGATCATCGCCATGGCGACGAGCTGGGACGACGAGCTGATCACCGCAGACTGCAATCTGGACATGTGCACGCTGGGGCGCACGACGATCTTCGCGTTTGACAAGCACCGGCGGCCGGAGGCGTATACGCGGATCACCGGACAGGTAGGAGCGGTTGCGCCTCCGGAATGGTATAAGCGCGCGGCGGAGTAGCCGGGCCTCCGTTCCCGTGTCATTGCGAGGAGTGCCGCGACGACGCAATCTCGATCCGGGGTGGCACCTCCGCGCGGAGTGCTCCATCACCGAGATGGCTTCGTCGTTGCGCTGCTCGCGATGATCGTCGCGGGTGCCCTACTCGCGAGTTCCCCACGTTCGCATTTCAGTAAGAATTTCGTGCCACTTTGCCCGCGCGGCGACCCGGTCGAACCGCGATTTCGGCAAGACGCGCCGGTCCATCACAGTCTCGGAGTTGTTCCCATGCGTTCGATCGGCGCTGTCACCAGCCAACCGTGGCCGTCTGCCCCACCGCCGCGGACCACGAAAGTCGATCGAGATGGCGACCACGACAACAACGCGCCCGACCACGATGCAGCGCAGGCGCAGGGCGCATCGGGGGGCCCCCGCGCGGGCACACGACGGCCTGATCAGCCCCCGGTCGGGGCCATCGCCAGCGCCAATGCGGCAGCGGCCTGGCAGGGCTCGATCACCGGCACGCCGGCTTCGCGTTCGACGATGGCGCGGTGATGCGCCATGCCGGTGCAGCCCAGGATCACCGTCCCGGCGCCCGCCGCCGCGCAGGCACGGGCCGCGTTGATCAGCCGCACACGCGCCGTCTCGGGCTCCAGCAGCGCGTCCATTGTCACGTTCAGTGCGACCTCGGCCGCGAGCCGTGCCTCCAGGCCCATCGCCCGCAGCGCCGCTATATGGCGCGCCTTCGATGCATCGACGATGGCGATGACGCCGAACCGCTCCGCCCGCGCCACCGCAGCCGCGACCGCCGACCGGAACACGCCCAGCACCGGGCGCGGCGTGACGCTACGCACCGCCTCGATCCCCGGATCCGACGCACAGGCGATCACGTAGACATCGGCTGTCTCGCGCTCGACGCGGCGGCACAGCGGCTCCACCACCGCATGCCAATCGCGCCACGTGTAGATCGCGGGCGGCCCATCCGGGAGATCCACCACGTCAATTGCCGGCCCGCCCACACGCCGAAATCCTGCGACAGCGGCATTGATCCCCGCCGTGCAATTGGACGATCTGTTCGGATTGATCAGCAGAATACGTGCCATGCAAGCAGTCTTCCGCCTCTGGCGCCGTTCGGCAAGCGCGCCGATATGGAGTGGGCGTCCCAGCTGGACTATGCCGGGCGCCGCCCTTCCGCCGCAAGGACACCGCGATGGCCATCACGCGCTGGCAGCCCGACCGCACGAGCCCCCTGCCGCCCTGGCCGGTGCCCACCGTCGGCACGGCGCTGGCCCGCGGCCTGCTGGGCCGCTGCCCCGCCTGCGGCAAAACGCATCTGTTCGCCGGCTTCTTGCGCGTGGTGAATGAATGCGCCAACTGCCACGCCCCGCTGGGCAGCGCGCGGGCCGATGATGCGCCGCCGTATTTCGTCACCCTGATTTCCGGCCACATCATCATCCCGGCGATGCTGGTCACACAAAAGCTGGCCAACCCGTCCAACCTGGCGCTGACCCTGGTGTTTGTGCCGTTGACAGTGGTGCTCGCCCTGGGCTTGCTGCGCCCGGTCAAGGGCGGGGTGCTGGCGGTGATGGTGGCGATGGGAATGCTGGAACCGACACCGACGACGGAATGACCAAGCCGGAGGCCACCCGGCTGCTGCGCGTGTTACTGGAAGGCGAGGCGCTCACCCGCCTGTCGCCGATCCTTGAAGCCGACCGTGCGCAGGCGGTCGCCGATCTGGAAGCCGAGAACAATTTCGCGCCCGTGGCGAAATCGGTGGCGCGTGCCCCCGGCGGACCATACGACCTGCGTCTGTCGATCTGGGAAGGCCGGCTGATGTTCGATGTGCGTGGTGCGGATGGCACGAAGGTGCAGACGCTAGGCTTGGCGCTTGGACCGTTTCGCGGCCTGATCAAGGACTACCAGATGTTGATGGACAGCCATGTCAAGGCGGTCGAAGAGGGGCGCGAGGCACGCATCCAGGCGATCGACATGGGGCGTCGCGGACTACACAACGAAGGCGCGACGCTGCTGCGGCAGCGACTGGACGGACGGATCGCGATCGACTTCGACACCGCGCGCCGCCTGTTCACGCTGGTCTGCGTGCTGCACGCGCGGCGCTGACGGGCGTGCGGGAGGATCGGTGTCATGCGCGTTGATGGCGTTGCCTATCGCACCATCTGGGTTGACCCGGCGGATGGCTGGTCGGTGCGCATCATCGACCAGACCAAGCTGCCCTGGGCGATGGAGACTCCGCGCCTGACCGAGCCCGGCCAGATGGTCCACGCGATCAAATCGATGCAGGTGCGCGGCGCGCCGCTGATTGGCGCGGCGGCGGCATATGGCCTGGCGCTGGCGCTACGCCAGGACGCCTCGACCGAGGCGATGGAAAGCGCGGCGGCGCGGCTCGCTGGCGCGCGGCCCACCGCGATCAATCTGCGCTGGGCCATCACGCGCATGCTCACGCGGCTGCGCAACACCGCGCCGTCGGGCCGCGTTGCCGCGGCCTATGCTGAGGCGGCAGCGATCGCGGATGAGGATGTGGCACACTGTGAGGCGATCGGTCGGCACGGGGCCGAATTGATCACCGCGGCTGCGGATGGCGCGCCGGGCCGGCCGGTGAACGTGCTGACGCATTGCAATGCCGGCTGGCTCGCGACAGTGGATTGGGGCACCGCGCTGGCGCCGATCTATCGCGCGCAGGAGCAGGGTATCGACCTGCATGTCTGGGTCGATGAAACGCGGCCGCGCAATCAGGGCGCCGCGCTGACGGCCTGGGAACTCGGCAGCCACGGCGTGGCGCACACGGTCGTCGCGGACAATGCTGGTGGGCATCTGATGCAGCACGGCCAGGTCGATCTCGCAATCGTCGGCGCCGATCGCGTCACGCGCGCCGGCGATGTGGCCAACAAGGTCGGCACCTATCTGAAGGCGCTGGCCGCGCGCGATAACGCGGTGCCGTTCTGGGTCGCGGTGCCCGGCTCGACGATCGACTGGACCGTGTCCGACGGCGTGGCGGAAATTCCGATCGAGGAACGCGACACTGCCGAAGTGACCGACATCACCGGTCGTGCGGCGGATGGCACCATCACCACGGTGCGCATCGCCGCCGCCGGCAGTCCCGCCGCCAATCCGGCCTTCGATGTGACGCCGGCGCGGCTCGTCACCGGCCTGATCACCGAACGTGGTCGCTGCGATGCCAGTGCCGCCGGGTTGGCGGGGCTGTTTCCTGAGCTCGCGTGATCCGCCGCCCGATGGCACCGGCCTGTCGCGCTCTCAGACCATGGTGTATGGCGTGATGCTGGAAATGGTGTCCAACATGCTGAAGGTGGGGAAGCTGGCCTTGATCGTGCGTATTGTTGCAACTCCGGAATGTCTTGTCCAAGCCCGACAGGCACAGAATGTCACCGGTAACCCATCGACGATCGGGGAGTGGCGATGAAGCGCATCCTGCTGCTGATGCTGCTGGGCGGCCTCGCCGCCTGCGCAACGCCAACCCCGCCCGACGCGCGCGTCCCGCCTTTCGCGCGCGTGCCCTACGAGCCGATCAGTCGCGACGCGGTGGTGGCGATTGCTCTGCGCGAATGGCGCCTGTTTAGCTCGCCCGTCGATGACGATCCACCCGGCACGCGCCCAGCCCCCCTGCCCGACGACAAGCCCGAGCGCGTGCAGGGCCTGTGGCAGCGCGTGGGTGAATACTGGTGGCTGGGGATGAATGTCGGCAGCCCGGAAGCCGCGTGGACCGGCAAACATGACGCGCAGGGCACTGTGTTTCCCGCGAATGTCGATGGGGACTACGCCTGGTCGGCCGCGTTCGTGTCGTACGTGATGCGCATCGCCGGCGCCGGCAGCCGCTTTCCGTACGCCCCCAATCACGCGACCTATATTAACATCGCCAAGCAGATGGCGCTCGGGCAGACCTCCGGCTGGATCATCACCGCCGAGCGGCCCGAGAGCTATGCGCCCCAACCGGGTGACCTGATCTGCGAAGCCCGCGGCAGCGCCCGTGCGCTGCGCTATGACGATCTGCCGGCACCGTCATTTCCCGGCCATTGCGATATTGTAGTGGATACGAGCGTTCCGGGAGCGATCTCAGTGATCGGCGGCAATGTTGATGATGCCGTCACAATGAAACATGTGCCGGTGACGCAGGATGGCAAGCTGGCGATGCCGAATGGGCAAGTGCTGGACACCCGCTATCCGTGGATGGTGGTGCTGCGATTGCTGGCGCCGGCGCCAGTCGCATAGCCGCGCCGCCGGCTCGCCTCGGGCCGTCGGCCGCGCGTGGCTACCGGCGTTCGATCACCGTGACCGCACACGTGATCCGCGGCGACGGTCGAGAACTCGCCGCCGTGTTCGCGGATGATCTGACGACCATTGAGCGGATCGACCGTGCCTTGGAGGCGCTCGTACCACTGGCTGTGGCGGCGCAAGCGAAGCTCTCAGACGAGCCGCCCGCGTCAGGCCTACCGCAGTGACGATCAGCGCGGCTCCAGGCTGCGCCATCGTTTCACGTTCACATCATGCTGCGCCAGCGTGCGCGCGAACACATGCCCGCCGGTCCCATCCGCGACGAAATACAGATCATCGCTCACCATCGGATGCAGCACTGCGTTCAGGCTTGCCAGTCCCGGCGCACAGATCGGCCCCGGCGGCAGCCCTTTCATCCGATATGTATTATACGGACTGTCGAGTTCCAACTCCGCGCGCGTCAGCGGATGATCCAGCACCCCCAGCCCATCACTCGCCGCATACACCACGGTTGAATCCGCCTGCAGCCGCATCCTCAGCCGCAACCGGTTGAGAAGCACCGCCGCGATATGTGCCCGCTCCTCCGGATTCGCTGTCTCACGTTCCACGATGCTGGCGAGGATCACCGCATCGCGCGGTGACGCCGGCGGCAAATTCGGTGCACGCCCGGCCCAAGCCGTCGCCAATGCCTGGGCTTGCGCCGCCGCGGCCCGCGCCAGCAATTGCGCCCGCGTCGCGCCGTACTCATAGGCATAGGTCTGCGGCAGCAGCACGCCCTCGGCCGATACATCCGCCGAACCAGTCAGCGCCTCGGCATGCGCCAGCAGTGCCGTGATCTGCCGCGCGGTCAGCCCTTCCGGAATCGTCAACCGATGCTCGACGGGCCGTGCAGTGCGCAGGATCGTCAGCACCTCGCGCAACGACGCATGCGCCGGAAACGCCAGCTCCGCCGCATGGATCGGGCCGGCGCGCACCGTGGCCAGCATCGCCAACCGGAATGCCAATTGCGTACCGATCACCCGCGCCGCATGCAGTGCCTTCGCGACACGCGGCGTGCCGGCCCGCGGCACCACCACATCACGCGCCTCGGCCAACGGCCCTGGCATGGTGTAGACATGCCGTGCGCCCAGCGCCGCACCGCCGGCCACCGCCGCCAGCACGGCCACGGTCACAACAACGGAAACACCCCAGCGATGACGGCGCGTTGGCGGCGGACCGTCCTTCGGTGGTGCGTCCTCAGGCGGCGGCGCGGAAGATGACAGAGGCGTTGGTTCCGCCGAACCCAAAACTATTGGACAGGGCCACGTTGATCTTGCGCGGCTGCGCCTGGTTCGCCACCCGATCGATCACGCTCGCGCGGCTGGGTGCATCCAGGTTCAGCGTCGGCGGCGCTACGCCATCGCGAATCGCCAGGATCGAGAAGATCCCCTCTACCGCGCCGGCCGCGCCCAGCAGATGCCCGACCGCCGATTTGGTTGACGACATCGCCAATCCATTTGCCGCATCGCCGAACAGCCGCTCCACCGCTTCCAGCTCCAGATCGTCGCCCAGCGGCGTCGACGTGCCGTGCGCATTCACGTACTGGATGTCCGCCGGGGTGAACCCGCCATTCTTCATTGCGGCACGCATCGAGCGGAACGCGCCGTCATGGCCCTCAGCCGGCGCGGTGATGTGATACGCGTCGCCCGACATACCGTAGCCCGCAACTTCGGCATAGACCTTCGCGCCGCGCGCCTTGGCGTGCTCGTATTCTTCCAGCACGACCACGCCCGCGCCCTCGCCCATCACGAAGCCGTCACGATCCTTGTCCCACGGCCGCGACGCCTTTGCCGGCTGATCGTTGAACGCGGTCGACAGCGCGCGCGACGCGCAGAACCCGGCAATGCCGATCTCGCACACCGCCGCCTCGGCGCCGCCCGCCACCATCACATCGGCATCGCCCAGCATGATCAGCCGCGACGCGTCACCGATCGCATGCACGCCGGTCGCACACGCGGTCACGGCCGAATGGTTCGGCCCCTTGAAGCCGTACTTGATCGAAACGTGGCCGGAACCAAGATTGATCAGCGAGGACGGAATGAAGAACGGTGACAGCCGCCGCGCCTTGCCCGACGCCACCTGCAGCGCAGCTTCATAAATGGTCTGCAAGCCACCGATGCCGGAGCCGATCATCACGCCCGTGGCACAACGATCGTCCTCGTCTGTGGGCATCCAGCCGGAATCCTCCACCGCCTCGGTCGCCGCGACCAAGGCAAAATGGATGAACCGATCCATTTTCTTCACATCTTTGACCGGGATCCACTCGGCGATGTCCAGCCGCCCATCGGCCTTGGTGCCCTGTGGCACCTGGCCGGCAACCTTGCACGGCAGATCCTTGGTATCGAACGATTGGATCGCGGAGAGGCCCGATTCGCCGTTGATCAGGCGACGCCAGACATTCTCGACGCCCAGGCCAAGGGGACAGGCAATGCCCATGCCCGTCACCACCACGCGGCGCATTGTTACCGTACTCCTGAACGGACCTGAATCAGGGCACTTTCTGCTTCTCGATATATTCGATCGCATCCTTCACGGTGGCGATCTTCTCGGCCGCATCCTCGGGGATTTCGACGCTGAACGCCTCCTCGAAGGCCATCACCAGCTCGACCGTGTCGAGACTGTCCGCACCGAGATCATCGATGAACGATGCCTCCGGCGTGACCTTCGCCTCCTCCACACCGAGGTGTTCGACCACGATCTTCTTCACCCGGTCCGCGATCTCGCTCATCGGCGCTACCACTCCTGCCTGATTCGATGGGGTCAAAACCGACCCTGATTTATGTTGCCGTCCGGCGACGCTGCCCGGCGCTTAGCATGGTTTCCCCGCCGCCGCCAACACGCAGAGGGACCCGGGCGGGGTCGTCATATCATTGCCATGCCGCCATTGACATGCAGCGTGGCGCCGGTGATCCAGCCGGCCTCGTCCGAGGCGAGGAAGACGACTGCGGCGGCGATGTCGGCTGGTACCCCGAGTCGGCCCAGCGGGATGGCGCTGGTTAGCTTTGTGCGCTGCGCCTCGCCCAGGGCGTCGGTCATCGGCGTGACGATGAAGCCCGGCGCCACGGCGTTCACGGTGATGCCGCGGGAGGCAACCTCCTGCGCCAGCGCCTTGGTCATGCCGATCAACCCGGCCTTGGCTGCGGCATAATTGGCCTGGCCGGGGTTGCCGGTCGCGCCGACGATGCTGCCGATATTGATGATCCGCCCGGCACGCCGCCGCAGCATGCCGCGCAGTGTGGCGCGTGCCAGGCGGAACGGGGCGGCCAGATCGACGTTCAGCACGGCGTCCCAGTCCGCGTCGAGGATCCGCAGCGCCAGCCGGTCGCGCGTCAGGCCGGCATTGTTCACCAGGATCGTCAGCGGCCCGGCCGCGGCCTCGGCGGCCTCGATCAGCGTCTCCGCGGCGGCGGGATCGCTCAGATCGGCTGGGCACACATGCGCGCGATCCCCCAACTCTCCCGCGAGCGAGTCGAGCACATCGCGGCGCGTGCCGGACAGCACCACAGCGGCACCCTGGGCGTTCAGGGCCCGCGCGATGCCCGCCCCGATGCCGCCCGAGGCGCCGGTCACCAGCGCGGTCTTGCCATCCAGTTGGAACATGGCAGCGATCCCTCAGAGGGTTTTCAGCACCGTCTCGATCTCAGCCGGCGTACCGGCTGCGGCGATCGCGGCGTCGGGGGCAATGCGGCGGCTCAGGCCGGACAGCACCTTGCCGGCGCCAAGTTCGAGGAAACTGTCGACGCCGAGCGCGGTCATCGCCAGCACGCATTCCCGCCAGCGCACGGTCGCGGTGACCTGGCGGACCAGCAGGGCGCGGATTTGCGCCGGATCGGTGACCTTGGCCGCGATCACGTTGGCGATCAGCGGCACGGCGGGGGCGAGCGGCGGGGTTTGCTCCAGCGCCGCGGCCATCGCATCCGCGGCCGGCGCCATCAGCGCGCAATGGAAGGGGGCGGAAACCGGCAGCAGCATCGCGCGGCGCACGCCCTTTGCCTTGGCGATTTCCACCGCGCGCTCCACCGCTGCCCGCGCGCCGGAAATCACCACCTGGCCACCGCCATTGTCGTTGGCGGCCTCGACCACGTCGGTCGCCTTGGTCTCGCTGTCCGGAACCGGCGCGGCCGCGGCGCAAATTTCGCGCGCCAGATCCATCTCGGCGCCGAGCAACGCGGCCATCGCCCCGGTGCCGGCCGGCACTGCCTTCTGCATCGCCTGCCCACGCAGCTTCAGCAGTCGCGCGGCATCGGCGACGCTGAACGCGCCAGCAGCCGCCAGCGCGCTGTATTCGCCCAGCGAATGGCCCGCCACCACCACCGCCTTCTGGCGCAGGGCGAACCCGCCTTCCTTCTCCAGCACCCGCAGCACCGCGAGCGACATCGCCATCAACGCCGGCTGCGCGTTCTCGGTCAGTGTCAGTTCTTCGCCCGGCCCCTCGAACATCAGCTTGGACAGCTTCTGCTTCAGGACCTCGTCGACTTCCTCGAACACCTCGCGCGCCGGCGCGAAGGCGGCGGCCAGATCGCGGCCCATGCCGACCACCTGGCTACCCTGGCCGGGGAAGACGAACGCGTGGACCGGCATACAGGGGAACTCCCGCCCAGTGGCTGGCGCGGCAAGCCGCGATGAGAACGGATTACGGCGAACTGTGGCGGGGCGGGGTACAGGGGGGTTCGGGGGCTGTCAATGGAGCGGGATGGTTGGCGCGACGGTTGCCCGCCGTCTGGTGTTGCTCATCACGATCCGCCCCTTCCCTGCCGTCCGTGGCCTTGCCCCTACGACGCCCACGCGGGACGGCAATGTTCGCAAAGCGGTGCGAACGCCCGTGCTTTCTGCTATGTCCCACGCTCGGCTTCACACCGGCGGAGCGTTGCAATCCCATGTGCCGATTCCTCGCCTATCACGGCGAGCCGATCTTGCTGGAGACGCTGGTCGCCTCGCCCAGCCATTCGCTGATCAAGCAGTCGCAGCACGCGGCGGAGAGCAAGACCGAAACCAACGGCGATGGGTTCGGGGTCGGCTGGTACGGCGAGCGGTCAGAGCCGGGCCTGTATCGGGAGCTGCGCCCGGCCTGGTCGGACGAGAATTTGTGGTCGATCTGCTCCCAGGTGCGCTCGTCGCTGTTCTTCGCCCATGTCCGCGCCGCGACCGGCACCGCGACCACGCGCGCCAACTGCCATCCGTTCGCGCTCGGCCGTTTCATGTTCATGCACAACGGCCAGATCGGTGGCTACCGCGCGATCCGCCGACGGGTGGAGGCACTGGTGCCGGACGAGCTGTACACTGTGCGCACCGGAACGACCGACACCGAGGCGATTTTCCTCGCCGCCGCGGCGCGTGGCCTGGAGACCGATCCGGTCGGCGCGATCAGTGAGACGCTGGGCCTGGTGCTGGCGGAAATGCGTCGGTCCGACGTGACGGCGCCGCTGCGCTTCACCGCGGCCCTGACTGATGGCACCGGCATCTGGGCCTTCCGCTGGTCCAGCGATGCCGCGCCGCCGACGCTGTACTATCGCCAACAGGACTGCGGGTTGGTGGTGGTGTCGGAGCCGATCGACGACGATCGTGAGGATTGGCATGCAGTGCCTGCCGGCCATGCTCTGATCGCCGCGCATGGGCGGACGGCGGAGCTGCGGCGGATGGAACTGCGCGTCACGCTGGCGGCGTAACGATCCGCCGCCGCGGCGCAGCGCTTACTCGGCTGCGGCAGCCTCCGGTTCCGCCTTCGGACCGGTATACAGATGCGGCCAGCGGCGCAGGACCACCGGGCTGTCGGTGCCGTAGGCGAGACAGGTCCCGACAATGGCCGGCGCGCCGCCCATCTTTTCGGCGATCTTTGCATCGAATTTGTCGCTGCCGGCTGGCACACTGCCTTCCTTGACCTCGTTGCGCGCACGCGCCGGATTGATCGTCTGGAACGCCGTGGTCGCCATCTGCTGCAGCATTTCGCGCAGATGGGTGCAGCCCAGCGTGCCGCGCACCCGGTTCGTCGCCTCGCGCAGAAAGCCCGGACGAATGTGCAGTCCCGTCAGCGCCGCGAAGTTCGGTGCGGCTTGCGGACACACCGCGTACGGCGTGCGGTCCGACGCGGCCTCGCACGCGACGATCAGCATCGTCTCATCGACCGTCACGCGCATCCACAGGTCGTGCACCGGCTCATCAGCCGCGATGTAGCCGCGATCCTGGTTTGGAAATCCGTACGGCTTGGTGTCGACCAGGCGGCCTTCGATGTCGAACAGCCCATCGGCACGGCGATAGCCGTTGATCTCGATCCGGCGGGTGTGCAGCGACTCGCGCGGGGCGGGTGGGGTCAGCGGCATCGGCGTCTCCGGCACATGCTGCGGTGCAGCAGGATGCCTAACAAGCGGGTGCGGTGCGCGCAAGGCTATCGCGCGCATGGCTGGGACAAGCCGGCGTTGACCGAGCCGTCAACGCGCGATAAGATATATTTCAAATAAATCTTCTGGTGCAGCATGACCCCGCAAACCGACACGCAGCGATTTCGCCGCATCACCGAGGAATCGATCACGCTTCTGGTCGACGCATTCTACGCGCGGGTACGGCGCGATCTGCGCCTGGGCCCGGTGTTCGAGGCCGCGATCGTCGAGGCGGATTGGCCCGCCCATCTGGCGACGATGCAACGCTTCTGGTCGTCGGTGATGCTCACCTCCGGTCGCTATTCCGGCAATCCGGTCGCTGTGCACCGTGTGGTGCAAGGGATGGATCGCGCGCTGTTCCCCCGCTGGCTGGCGCTGTTCGAAGCGACGGCGCGCGACCTGTTTGCCGCCGACCTCGCCGCCGCATTCGCGCGCAAGGCGCAGCGTATTGCCACAAGCCTCCAGCTCGCGCTGTTCCACCGGCTCGGCCAACCGCCGGAGGGCCTGGAACGACGCGCGCCGGAGGCGACATGAAGCTCACGGCCTACACCGACTACACGCTGCGCACGCTGATCTATCTGGCGATCCGGGCACCGCACCCCACCACCATCGCCGAGATCGCGCGCACCTATCGGATCTCCGAGGCACACCTCACCAAGGTGGTGCATCAGCTCGGCCTCAGCGGCGACATTGAGACGGTGCGCGGCAAGGGCGGCGGCGTGCGGCTGAAACGGCCCGCCGGCCAGATCAACCTTGGCGCCGTCGTGCGACGCACCGAACCCGACCTTGCCCTGGTCGCCTGCTTTGACCACGCGGAGGCCTGCGCGATCGGCCCCGCCTGCGTGCTACAGACAGCGCTGTACGACGCCCTGGCGGCGTTCCTGGCGGTGCTCGACGGCTATTCCCTGGCCGACTTGATCGCCCCGCGTCGCCGGCTCGCCGCGCTGCTGGGCCTCGCGGTCGTGGCGACATGACGCCGGCCGAGATCGCAGCCTGGCGCCGCGCCAAGCGGGCAGAGCTGCTGGCACGCCGTCAGGACCTGCGACCCGAGGATCGCAAGCGCGCCGCGGATATCATCGCAAGCAAGCTGGATCGTCTCTGCGCCGACACGACCCCGACGATAGTCGGCCTGTATTGGCCGATCCAGCAGGAGCCGAGCCTGTTGCCCTGGGGTCGTGCGCTGGCGCAGCACCGGCAGATCAGCCTCTGCCTGCCGGTGGTGGTGAGGCGGCAAGCGCCACTGGAATACTGGCGCTGGGCACCGGGTGAGGCGACGGTGCCGGGCTTCTGGAACATTCCTGTTCCGGCACATCGTGATCGGGTGATGCCGGATCTGATCCTGGCCCCGCTGGTCGGTTTCGATCGCGCGCGGTACCGTCTGGGCTATGGCGGCGGCTATTTCGACCGTACGCTCGCCGCCCTGCCCCAGCGCGCCTTCGTCGTCGGCGTCGGCTACCAGTTCGGCGCGCTCGAAACCATCTTCCCGCAGCCACATGACATCGCCATGGATGCCATCGCCACCGATGCCACCACCGATGCACGTGCCCGGGGCACCTGATGGACCTGACCCAATTTGCCATCACCTTGGTGGCGAAGATGGCGGACGCATTGGTCTATGCCGATGCTGACGGCACGATCCGGGTCTGGAACGACGGTGCCACCCGCGTGTTCGGCCATGTCGCCGCCGAGGCGATCGGCCAGTCACTCGACCTGATCATCCCGACGGGGTTGCGTGCGCGGCATTGGCAGGGCTATCGCGAGACTGTGCGCACCGGCCAGACCCGCTACGGCGGTGGCCAGGTGCTGTCAGTGCCAGCCCTGCGCAAGGATGGCACACGCGTCTCGGTGGAATTCACCGTCGTGCCATTCACCGACACCACCGGACAGATGACAGGCATCGCGGCGATCATGCGTGATACGAGCCGGACGTTCGAAGAACTGCGGGCGCTGCGTAAGGAGCTGGCCGCCCGGCGGGAAGCCTTCCCCCGATGACACGACCACTATGCCGTCCAGCCAGTTACCGCACGCGGTAGAGCACCACGCGGTCCCGTTCCTCGGCCTGCAGCCGGGTGCGCACATTCATCAGATCCCGCCAGCCGATATAACCGAGCAGATGCTCGTCCTCGCGCGAGACCACCGGAATATGCGCCACATTCGCCCGCGTCATGCGATCGATCAGCCCATCGAGATACTCATCCGGGTAGGCAACAATCGCACGGGCTTTACCGGCCAGCCGCCCCAGGGTCTCATCCCGGTGCTTGCCAGCACGCCGCCAGCGCAGCACCGCCGGCGGATCGATAATGCCCAGCACGCGCCGCGCGGCATCCACCACCGGAAAGCTCGGATGCGCCGTGCCCGGATCGGTCAGGAACGACGCGGCCTGATGCAGCGTCATACTGTCCGGCACCGTCTGCACCTCGGTGGTCATCACATCGTCCGCCCGCGTCAAGGTGAATGGATCAACGCGATACTCACGCGACAGATGATGCCCGCGCCGTGCCACTTTCTCGGTCAGGATCGATCGGCGCATCAGCAGCACGGTGACCAGATGCGCGGTGACGCAGGCCGCCAGCAACGGCAGCAGTACATGCGTGTTGCCCGTCAGCTCCGTGGCGAAAAACGTCGCCGTCAGCGGGGACCGCATGGTGCCACCCATCGTCGCCGCCATCGCCAGCAGCGCCCAGAATCCCGGGCTGGCCGCCGGCAACACATGCGCCAGCGCCATGCCCATGCCGCCGCCCATGATCCGCAGCGGCGCCAGCACACCGCCCGAGGTGCCGGACCCCAAGGCCACCCCCCAGATGATCGCCTTCACCGCCAACAACAGCAGCGCCGAAGCCGGCGGCATCGTGCCTTGCAGCATCTGCGCGATGTTGTCGTAGCCGACACTGAGTGCCCGCGGATCGATCCAGCCGCCGACGCCGACCACCACGCCACCCAGCATTGGCCACCACATCCAATGGATCGGCAGCTTCAGGAATCCGTCTTCACACGCATAGACCAGCCGCGTCAGCAGGCCGGACAGCAGACCCACCAGTACCCAGCACAGCGTCGCGATCAGTGTGACGTCCATTGCGCCCAGGAACGGAAACAATGGCGAGGGCAAGCCGAGCCAGGTGCGCTCGACCTCGGCGGTGATCGCCGCGACCGCCACCGGAACGAAACTGCGCGGCGTCCATTCGAACAGCAGCAGCTCCACCGCCAGCATGACCGCGGCGATCGGCGTGCCGAACACCGTGGTCATGCCCGCCGCCGCGCCGGCCACCAGCAGCGTCTTCCGCTCGTTGTCGCTGACCGGCAGCAATTGCGCGATCAGGGAGCCGATCGCCCCGCCCGTCATGATGATCGGCCCCTCGGCACCGAACGGCCCGCCGGTGCCAATCGAGATCGCCGACGACAGCGGCTTCAGGATCGCCACCTTCGGGTCTAGCCGCGAGCGCCCGAGCAGGATTGCCTCGATCGCCTCCGGGATCCCGTGACCGCGGATCTTGTCACTGCCGTAGCGTGCCATCAGGCCGATGATCAGCGCGCCGGCCACCGGCACCAGAACGGCGAACGGCCCCAGCGGCGAGTGGCCGAGCGGCAGGTCGGCCAAGCTGAAGGCGCCGAAATACGCGATGTTGGTGCACAGGCGGATCAGCTTCAGCAGGATGACACCCGAGATCACGCCGCCGGTGCCCACGAGGAGGGCGATCGCCACGATCACCAGGACGCGCGGATCGGTGGTGAAATCGCCCAGATGGCGAATTCCTTTGCTCATGGCATGGTCGAGCGTATCGGCGCCGCTCGCAGATCGTGCGGTCTGTGTCACCCTGACGGATCCTTATGGAGGCGGGCGTGCGCGCTGCGCGGCAAATACATCGTATCACGATATGTAATTCGCAAGCGGCGAACCCGCCGCGCGCAGACCAGCCATGACCGGGATGGACACCGCCGAATACCGGCGATTGGCGGAATTCCGCTACCTGATTCGCTGCTTCCTGGAGTTCAGCGAGGCGGCGGCGGCGCGAGAGGGTCTGACACCGCGCCAGCATCAGGCGCTGCTGGCGATCAAGGGCGCGCCGGAGGCGGCCATCCCGACCATCGGCTACCTGGCCGAGCGGTTGCGCATTCAGCACCACAGCGCGGTGGAGCTGGCGGACCGTCTGGTCGAGGGCGGGTTGCTGTTGCGCGTGCCCGACACGCACGACCGGCGGCGCGTGCGGCTGGCGCTGACGGCGACCGCCGAAGCCCGTCTGGCCGCGCTGTCGGCCAACCACCTGGAGGAGCTGCACCGCGTGCGGCCGGCGTTGTTGGAGATCCTGGATCAGGCCCGCGACGGCGCGGGCAGCCAGGGTGGCCACCCCTAGTCGCCTCTTCCGCTGTGCGGGAGAGGTGTTGGCCGGGGCGCTTGACTTCCCACCCACCCGCTGAAACTGTTCCGTCTGACCGGGGTGCCCCAGCGCGGGGCTGAGATCATACCCGTTGAACCTGATCTGGGTCATGCCAGCGAAGGGAGGCAAACGATGCGCGCGATTGTCGTCGGGGCCGGCGTGTTGGGCGCTAGCGCCGCCTATCACCTGGCGCGTGCGGGGGCGCAGGTGATCGTGATTGATGCGGCGCGCGACGGGCGCGCCACCGCGGCGGGTGCCGGCCTCATCTGTCCCTGGGTGTCCGGTGTGGACGACGCCGTGTTCTACGCGTTGTATGCCGACGGGGGTCGTTACTATACCGACCTGGTCCCCGCACTGGCAGAGCTCGGTGAGACCGATCTTGGCTTCCGGCGCAGCGGCGCGTTGGTGGTATCCGCCGACGCCGCGGAGCTGGCCTGCATCGAACGTTTCGCGCGACAGCGTCAGGCGGATGCGCCGGAGATGGGTGCGATCAGCCGGCTCGCCCCGCGCGAGGCGCGCGCCTTGTTCCCGCCGCTGCGGCAGGAGTACGGCGCCGTGCACGTGGCCGGCGGTGCACGCGTCGACGGGCGCCGTCTGGCGGCGGCCCTGCTGCGGGCGGCGCAGAAACATGGTGCCACACTGCATCCGGGCGAGGCCACGTTGCGCGCCGACGGCAATCGTGTCCTGGGCGTGATCGTCGCGGGTGAAACCATCACGGCAGACGAGGTGATCGTCACCGCCGGTGTCTGGGCGCCCGAGTTGTTGCACCGCCTCGGCATTCCCTTGCCGATCGCGCCACAGCGCGGGCAGATCATACATTTGCGCGTGGCCGGGTACGATACGCGCGACTGGCCGGTGATCCTGCCGCCCGGCAGCCACTATCTGGTGACGTTCGACGACGCACGCGTGGTGGCGGGTGCGACGCGCGAGCCGGGCGCGGGCTTCGCCTATCGCGTCACCGCGGCAGGCCAGGCTGAGGTGTTGGCGCACGCGTTGGACGTGGCGCCCGGGCTGGCCGGTGCGGAGCTGATCGAGACCCGCGTCGGGTTCCGCCCCGTGGGGCCGGAGGTACGGCCGCTGCTTGGCCGCGTGCGCGGGGTGGACGGGCTGGTGATCGGCAATGGGTTGGGTGCGGCGGGACTGACGATCGGGCCGCTGGCGGGACGATTGCTGGCGGAGGTTGCGTTAGGGCAGCAAACGCGCGTGGACCTGGTGCCGTTCGATCCGTTGCGACGCAGCGGCAGCCAAAGACCCCACGACGTTGCGCTACGATAAGGCATTCATGGCGCGCGCCGCGCTTTCACGCCGCGTGCGTCAGCTTCCGG
>Ga0210386_10000190_pt1 | contig 53918 bp, 57 predicted proteins | sample IncBWH32OmetaG_FD_160091 | JGI IMG/M metagenome (GOLD analysis project Ga0210386, IMG submission 160091) | Forest soil microbial communities from Barre Woods Harvard Forest LTER site, Petersham, Massachusetts, United States - Inc-BW-H-32-O ...
ATAAAGCAATTGTCCTGCCAAAACCTCACCGGGTTTAGCACAAATCGCCGTATCCACAATGCTCGCTCCAAAATCTTCTGCAAGCCAAACTTTGCCTGCCGAGCACTGTCGATACGGCACTAGAGATATGTACTAAACCCGCTCCGCGGGTAGGGAGAAGCGTGGTAGATTTTTTGGCAGGACAAATTGCATGTCACCCACGGCAGTCACAACGTTTCCGCTCAAGTCAGCACAAAATAGCTGCGAGGGATTGAATCCCCATAAAGCAATTGTCCTGCCAAAACCTCACCGGGTTTAGCACAAATCGCCGTATCCACAATGCTCGCTCCAAAATCTTCTGCAAGCCAAACTTTGCCTGCCGAGCACTGTCGATACGGCACTAGAGATTACGCGCTTACCGACACGCCACAAGAGCTCATGAGCGATTGCTGGACACCCCTCATCGGGGGAACACGCAGGGACGTCTGACCGCTTCCTGCCCTTATCTGGCAGCGATGCGTGTTGCTAGCCCGGATTAGCCCATAAAGCCAGATCATTAGCGAGATGACGGAAACCAGAGCTGTCATCGAGACAGTGGACGCTACCATCATTTCCTCGCAGCGATACTCTCCCGCAGAATGTAGACTGTCTTGGCCGTGGGCACTGCGGCGCAGATTACGGCCGCAATGGTGTAGAGCGGGTCGAGCCCCAAGGGCAGGCTCATTCCGTACACGATCAGAGGCATCATGACGAGCTTGACGGCCGAGAGCAGCGAAGCTCGCCCGATATTGGCGCGCAATCCATCGATCGACAGGCCCAGTCCGATGAGCCAGGAATCGAACCCACAAGCTCCGGCTTAGAAGGCCCATCCGCGCGATTCATACCCATTACTCTATTTTTTATAAGTCTAATCTATTCAATGAATTTCGGTATTTCTCTGCTTCGAGCAGTTACCCTGATTTAGCCTGGTTTTACCGCGAGGGTCCCCACAAAATCCCCCACAGTCTAAGGGTCACTTTTCGACGAAACTGTTGCACCAATGAAGGTGCAACAGGAACTACATACAGCAGGCCAACTTTCAGGCGACGATGAACGTTTTACGGCTCCACTATGTTGGGCAACAACGATCAGCGAACAGCAAGATCGTTCGTTTTGGTGCTTACTCGGTCACTTCAACAGAGAAGTGAAAGGGCTGCTGCATGCGGCCTGTGCGGCGTCAGTTTCACTGAAGGCACGCAGGTAATCCGCCGCGCGCTGGGCGTGGGCGGCGGCCTTGAAAATGAATCGCGTATCGTTCTTCAGAACATCCAGCCAGTTGGCGATGTAGGAGGCGTTCTCCTCGCGCGGCTCGATCGCCAGTTCCAGATCTGCGCATAGGAACGCAGTACCCAGCTCGGCGACGAGTTCTTCCTGCGCGTAGCCTTCATCGCCCCACTGCTTGCGACCCAGATCCCGCGCAAGGCGCGAAGGGTGCTTGGTCCAGTGCGTCATCTCATGCGCGAGCGTTGAGTAGTAGCTTTCAGCATCGCGGAAGGACTCGAATGGCGGCATCTGAACGTAATTGATCTCCTGCGCATAATAGGCACGATTGCCGCCATGCCGGATGGTGGCTTTGCAGTCGGCGAAGAATTTTTCGGCGCGGTCGATGCGGGCGACGGGATCGAGCTGTGGTGCAGCCTTGGCGTAGTAATGCTCAGGCAGGCCGTCGATCTGTTCGACGTTGAATACGGTATAGCCTTTCAGGTACGGGATTTCGCGCTCGACGTCCTCGCCGGTCTGCTCATCGCGGCCGGTGCGCGTAATGGCATTGGCGTACACAACGAGCGAGCCCGTCTCGCCGTTGTGGACGTGAGCGTTGAGTTCAATTGCCTGGCGGAAGGTCATCCAGATGGGAGCGGCGAAGCCTTGCGCGGTGGCACTCATCCAGAGCGAGAGGATATTGACACCGGAATAGGGTTGGCCGTTGAACCGCAGCGGTCGCGTAATACGACCGGCAGCGTGTTCGGCGTTCCACGATTTGACCCAGGGGCGCACGCCCTGTTCGAGGCTCGTGACGATCTGCGAGGTGATGCGGCTGCACACGTCCTGACGGCTCGTGTTGTTGGCGTCGTTTTTCATGTCTTTTGCTCCTTTGGAACAAATTTTTTTCTTCGAGAAACCCGTGACGGCTCGGGGCGTTTGCAGCGGCGCGGAGCAGTCAAGGGCGAGCGCAGCGAGTTCATCTCGACCCTTGACGGCGAGCACCGATGAAATAAACGTCGGTTGTAAGGCACGGGTGGAGCGGAGAAAAGTCAGTGAAGGAGCCGATGAAGACGGGAAATAGTTGCCGGCTGGGATGATCGCAGAAGCGGCTCGTATTGTCGGTCGGCGGACGGGCTTATTGTGGCGCTTGGGCTGAGAATGGACCGAAGGGTGTTATTTAGTGTTCACGTTTATGGTCGCTAACCATGAGAATTAAGAAACCGACAATATTGCCAATTCCCGTACGGCGCGCGCTTCGCAAGCTGGGGCATGACATCCGGGACGCGCGTCGTCGTATCCCTGCCCGTCTGGCTGCGCAGCGTGCATCGATCAGCCGCACGACATTGGGGAAGATCGAAAAGGGCGATCCCGGCGTGGACATGGGCCACTATTCGACTGTTCTCTTCGTCATGGGAATGGCCGACAGATTGGGAGACCTCGCGGACCCCAGAAACGACAACGTGCGGCTTCAGCTTGAAGAAGAGCGGTTACCGCAGCGAATTCGCATTAAGAGAACGAAGCGAAAAATTGAGTAATGGGATGAGGGATCGCTCGTTTACCTTGATCTTGCCGAAAAGCCTCATTGTTCGGGACGGGTGTTGGGACTGGTGGGCAAGGAGGCGAGAGGGCATTCCAGATGCGGTAGGAATCGCGTCGTATAGGCAGAATAGCCCCACAATTACGGCGCGACCCTCGTTATATGGCGCGATTATCTTGTAATTGGCGCGATTCAGTGTCCTAATTGGCGCTATAACTGCAATTGCGCAATAAAAAGGACGGGGACGGATGGCAAAACGCCGCATGAAAGACATAGCAGAGGACCTGTCGGCGGTCGTGGACTTCGTGCGGCAAAATTCAGATGGAGCCCGGAGCAGCGAAATTGTCAGGGCTCTGAAGGAGGTTCCGCAGCGAACCCTCCAACGTTGGTAGTGTCTCAGTTTGGATTTCCGCTCACGATGCAAAGTGGGCCTGACGCGTCGGCGCTATCCGCCGGGCCAGTCGCGCGATTAAGCAGGAACGTACGTCAACCGAATCACGCCCTCGGCGATCAGTTCGTTGGCCACAAGGCGGAGCGGCGGCCGGGGACCGGCGAAGAATGGCTTGCCGCTGCCAAGCACGACGGGGCGGAGGTAGAGTTGATACTCATCGATAAGACCGACCTCCGTCAGGCTTTGCGCCAGCTCTGGTCCGCCAACCTGAATCTCGCCGGCCAGATCATCCTTCAGCCTGCGTATCACCGTCTCGAAGTCATCCGCGATAAGCGTGGCGTTGGGGCCAACTGACTTGAGCGAACGCGACACAACCCACTTCGGCTGGCTCCGCCACGCCACCGCGAAGTCGCGGTCCTCCTCATCCCAATCAGGAAGGTCTTCGTCCCAATAACGCATGACCTCGTACAAGCGGCGACCGTATATCGAGCCCGTCAGGCCACGCACCAGCTCGATGAAGTGACGAAAGGCCGCGGGCACAGGCGGGCCAAGTTTCATGTGGTCGACGTAGCCATCGAGGGACTGATTCAATCCGTAGACAAGTTTCGCCATGCTGCAAATCTCCATTTCAACTTCTTCAGAAGAATAGCCTGAGCCGACGCGCGGAGGTGAGGTTGAACGCTATCTGCGCGCCGCATTGTCAGTGTGACCCATAACCGGAGATCCGTTTCCAATACCGAGATTCAAACTGAGACACTACCCCAACGTTGGCTGAAAGGCGTGGTGGAGGAAGGTCGGCTTACACAAGAAGGCAAGGGGCCGGCTGCGCGATACCGCGTTCGACACGCGGCAGCAGAAGAGCAGAAGGAAACGGAGGCGCGCCAGACCGCGCCCGGTGAGGAAAAGCCGGAGGAGGCAGTGGTGCCTCTCTCCGCCGAGAGGGAAAAATTTCCGCGAATATCTGCGACAATCATCCGCCGCAAGAAGAACGGTGGGATACAACCGTCAGTTTCTTGACGGCTACCGCCCAACACGACTTTCTACCTATCTACGCAAGAGCGCGAGCTGACCAGCCGACAAAGCGACAAAGCCATTTGCTGCGACAACTGCCGTATTCGGGCGTTTTCCTCGCTTGCATTTTGCCGTTACATATGTGGCATAATGTAGATAGGAATTTTTCTATGAATGCCGTCAATGCACAGATTGGTGACTGGCTGGGCCTGCAGTCGCCGGCTACTGAGGGCGAGATCCTTTGCATAGTCGAAGGGCGCCTTGCTCCGTCCGTCATCGAGCGCCTCCATGCTCTAGGCTTGGAACGGTCAGAAATCGATACGATTGTCATCCCCTCCAGAACACTACAGCACCGCCGTTCGCGGCGGGAAAAACTGACGGTCGAAGAATCCGACCGCGTGCTCCGAGTCATCCGGGTTCTCTCGTTGACGGAGTCCATTTATGGAAGCCGCGAGCGCGCTCTGGATTGGCTTCGTAAGTCTCATCCGCGGCTCGACGGTCGAACCCCGCTGTCTCTTTTGAAGACCGATGCAGGAAGCAGGATCGTTGAGGAACTATTGGTTCAGATCGATGAGGGCATGTTCGTCTAAATGATTCTGTGGCGGATCAGCCGGCACCGCGATTTAACTGGTACAGGCGGGCTGAAAGCTGCGGGACGCTGGCACTATGCAGGCCACGTCATCGTGTACATGACCGAGACGCCAGCCTCGGCTCTGCTTGAAGTATGCGTTCACACCAGCGCCAACGACGTACCTCCTGAATTCACGTTATTGAAGATTGAAGGGCCAGACCTGGAGATCCCATCCGTCAAAAGCGATGACTTGCCGCAGGATTGGCGCACTCGACTGGAAGTGACCCGCGACATAGGAACAGGATGGCTCGAAGGGAATGAGAGCTTATTACTCCGGGTGCCGAGCGTGATTGTTCCTGAGACGGTGAACCTTCTCTTCAACCCATCCCACAAGCACGCCCCGAAGTTCCACATCACGGACGTGTTCTCATATCCTTTTGACATTCGCATCAAGGCATGAATGAATCTGCTTCCAAATGCGTTACTTCAGAGGGCTCTCGAGTGGGCTAGCTTATGGGGAGTTCCCGAACTATTGGAAGGAATGTCTATAAAACGTAATCGTCGATTGAGGACTACAGTCGCTCGATGGATAGAAGAGAAGAAATGTGTGGAACTAGGCCCTCGCTTCTTTAGCCTCAATAAACACCAAAGTGACGTTCTATGCCACGAGCTGGCGCATGCCGCAGCAGTTCAGCTCCATGGAAAGAGCATCTCTCCCCACGGTTCAGAATGGTGCGCATTAGTCAGAGCGGCCGGGTACGCACCGAGTTCGAAACTACGGTCAGCAAGGAACATGACGGGGATATCCGGAACAAGAACGTCATCAACCCAGTACGAACACCGTTGTCTTGTTTGCCATACCGTTCGATATGCAAAGAGACGAATGATCAGCTGGAAATGCGTTGAGTGCGTCCGATCCGGATTGTCAGGCCAACTGGAGATCCGAAGACTCCAAGGAAGAGGTAATCGGTGACCACGGGTCAATGCCCATTTTGCTCACCTGCACCGGAACGGATTTTCTATCAGGATTCCTTGGTTATCGGCTTATGGGATATTTTTCCCGTCAACCCCGGCCATGCGTTACTGATTACCAGAAGGCACGTTCGAGATTGGTTCGAAGCCTCCCATGAGGAGCGTATGGCGTTGACTCGCGCCGTGGAAGTTGCACGGTTTGCCATCGCGGGGAGCTTCCAAGCGGATGGATACAATATCGGAATCAACGTTGGGGAAGCCGCCGGTCAGACGGTTTTTCATCTCCATGTGCACGTGATTCCGCGTGTTAGCGGGGATGTGGCCGATCCTCGCGGTGGCATCCGCCATGTGATTCCCCGCACCGCAAACTATCTATTGACCGGCAGGGCTCCAGAGAAAACTCAGGCTTTAGTCACTGGCGGAACCGACCCGCTGCTGCCTCACCTGATTCGTCACTTGGCAGAATCAGTTTCTGCCGATCTTGCCGTTGCGTTCACACTGCGCAGTGGTCTAGACCTTTTAAGTCCGCACTTGCAAGATCTCCTAGATCGCCAAGGATCACTTCGAGTGCTCACGGGAGCCCTTTACCGCGACCTTCTGAAGGTTACAGCTAAGCGTCTGCCGCCGCTGCGCACACAGAAGACGCTTTCTGCATCGGCTTAGGGCTAGTAATCAAGCCAACGGATGCGCACGGCGTTCCAGAATCTTGGGTTTGTGAGAGGCATAACACCGGAAAAGTTCCCGCGACTTCCATCTGGTTTCGCTACTCCGTCTCACAGGCGGCAAAGCTGTAGGTCATCAACGAGCATCTAGGGTGGCGGAATTTCACCGACGAGCAAAAGAGCTACTGGAGAGGCAAACGGACGAGTTGCAGAAACAGGAACACGGCGGGGGATTACTTCGGGGACGACAACGACGGTTTCTGATCCGTCTTGAGGTCTCTCAGAAGATGGTCAAACTCTTTTTGATAAAAGTCGTGGTTTCTCCAGTTGCTGAAGTCGGGCACATGATACTCGCGAATTTCACGCGCTGAATCCTTACCCGTATCGGAATCGAAGCACTCCCAGTCTCGCAAGGCTTCGAACTCGACAAGGCGGACGGGGAAAAGCATGCGCCGCTTCTCTTGCACCTCGCGCTTTCTAGCCTTGGCAATCTCTGTCTTCACCCATTCGCTGTTCATGCTGGCTGGCGAAAGTATCAGCAGGAGTCGGTCATGCATTTGAATCGCGGTATCAATTTGTTCATGAACCTTTCTGCCGCCCCGAATGTCCTGTGGGGCAAACCAGCAACGAACCCCCTTGTTCTGAAGATCGGCATAGAGCCGGTCAGCAAAGCCTTGATCTCTCGTCGAATAGCTGATGAAACAGGAATAGAACTGAATGGCGTCGTTCAGGAGTGAGGGGAAAAATTCGATGAGAATATCAGGCAGACCACAACCTCGAAGAAACGGTAGCGGAAGCCGACCAGACTTGGTGAAGGTTGAGTGGTCGAGGGTGCTCGGTCCACGGTGGAAGCAGGTATCCAGTCCGTGCACATTCGTCAGATCGGTATCGACGAAAATGGTCGCAATAAGGGTGGCCGCTCCGAGGTCCGCCCCGCTGAGGGTCGCCACAGTCAGGTTCGCCCAGCCGAGGAACGCCCCGCTGAGGTCCGCCGCAGTGAGGTTCGCCGCCAAAAGGTCCGCCTCGCCGAGGAACGCCCTGCTCAGGTCCGCCCCGGTGAGGTCCGCCCTGCGGAGGTCCGCGCCGCGAAGTTTGGCATGGCTGAGGTCCACGTTGCTGAGGTCCGCGTAAATGCCACGATGCTCCTTCCGCCACTGATTCCAAGCCTCGACCCCTTCTTTGAGCTTCGCGAGATGTTCAGGATTCGCCATGAGGTCAACAGAAGATTACGCTTTCCCAGCGACTACAGCCCGTAAACCTGCTTCACCGTCTGGTATCGGGGCATCCGGGTTGCAGGCATCTTGGACACCGAGTGCGTCTAAAATGCGCTCCAACCTGTATGATTTAGAGCCAACCTGCGAAAGTCGGAGGATTGAGTCGTAATGCCGTCCATTCAGATCATTGTTGAAACGCTCAACGCAGCGACCGGGGTGAGCGCAAGCCTTTTCAATCCCTTTAGCCCCAACCTGCGGCTAGTCATCAACTACGTGCTCTCCCCCGATCTTGCGTCGATGCCGAATCTAACCATTGAGACTGTTTTTCAACTCATCAACCTTCACACCAATGAAGTGTTCTTCAATAATCCTAGCCAGCATCCGGTACCCGCAGGTCAGGCATCTGGCGCAAGCTACTATGACATCAATCCCTCGAATACCGCTGGAATGCAGTGGACGACTGGTGCGGATATCTTCGGCTTCAGGGGAGCGGTCGCAGCCTTAGAGAGTAACGGCACCTATGTCGATGCCATCGCGGTTTCCGATGTACGGTGGTTCCGACTGGAAGACGCGGCAACTCTTTAGGCGACCATAACGCCGTCTGCCACTGACTCGAATTCCTTTTGCGGTTGTGGATGACTTTCGCTTCTTGTTCGCCTACACTGCTCTCATGTTCCAAGGACCGCGCACCCATCTGCACCCCCTCGTTGTCGCCTGCAAACGCTGCCTTCAGAACATCCCCGCTCCTGTCCAGACGATGCCGGATACGTGGATCATTGCGGAGTGTCCACTGTGCGCCGAGAGGCGGCGATACCTTCCCGCTGAAATCTTCCAAGGCAGACTGTCCCATCAGCTTGATAAGAAGCCCGTGCGATCCGCACAGGGCGGCGCGAGGTAACTTTGATCGACCCCGACGCAGGTATGCCGAGGATCAATCGAGGAATGGTCTACCTCGGCGCGTGTCTCATCGCTGGTATCAGGCTGGCGCGAGAAAAGCAGGTAAACGTCCGGGTGATCCCTACCAGTCAGGCAGTCAACGAGTCCGTGGACCTCGCGTATGAGATATTCAATCGGGTTTTTCGGAAGGTGTTTGAGAAAGTGAAATGAGTGAAGCTGAGAAAGACCGGATGGCTGCACTGGGCGCACACTGCATTGATGCATCGACGTTCCAGAAACCACTATTCGAGCTTGCGGAGACGGTTGCACTAAAAGTGGACCGCGAAGGCGCGGGACTCCTGTCTGCGCCGGGATATGTGTCCCTAGACTTGTTTGTGCTGATGAGGCAAGCAGGCATCACTGTCAGTCTCCTCTTTTACATCAACGCAGATGAACGTCGTGAAGGTGATCCTTTCTGGACCCCCGCGTATACCTTCGTTACCGCACCACTGGTTCGCTCAATAATTGATTGCCTCTACAACATCACTTTCATCCTCCAAAATCCTCGCGTCAACGGAGCAGCCTTCCGCAAAAGCGGTTACAAAAAAGAGCTTTCTGACTTGAACGAAGACGAGAAGCGATATGGCGGACGACCAGAGTGGGACGCGTACATTAAGGACAAACGCGCCCGCATCGACTTAGCAATGCGAGTGGACGGTCTGACCATGAACGACTTGCTATCACAAGCGTCTTGGAGAACCTTAGGGGCATATCTCAGAGATGCACCGGGCGGGATTCTAACGCCTCATCAATTGTTCCTGAAGACCTTCACCCATGGCATCTGGCGTGAGTATTCTGCAATGGTTCACGCAGGCTTTGAGGGGCTGATGGATACGGCAGTCTTCTATACTCGCGACGCGCACAAGCCCGAGTTCAAGGCCAAGATGGATGAACACTATCCGATGCAGATGTCTCTGCACTTAAGCCGGGCCGCTGCTCTGTTGCTGTGTATCATCACTGAAGTGCAGGCTCACTTCAGCTTTGGCGGAGCGAACATAAATCGACGGATTCACACTGTATGGAACGCGTTGATGCCGGTGTTCGAGATCAAGGAACTGTATAGCGAACGCTACGCACAACTAATGAGAGACAAGCGCATTGATCCCTAGTTCGACTAACCGCTATTCTCTGTAGTCTGGTTCGGTTTACGTGTGGCCGCTACCAGCGCCGTTCCGACAAACAGAAGATCGCGGAAGCCTTCCGCCTCGGCGTTGACGGACTCGCTCTCGAACTCGCGCCTGATTACAACGTCGCGCCTCAGACGATGCAGCCAGTCGTCGTATGGGATGAGCAGTTCGGAACACGAACGCTTCACATGATGTTCTGGCGCTTCCTGCCTCGATTCGTCACTGACCCCAAGAAGTTCAAGCTCTCAACGATTAATGCAAAGGGTGAGACGCTGCTCTCCAACAAGATGTGGCAGGACTCGTTTCTAAAACGTCGATGCTTGGTCCCCGTGGACACTTTTCTTGAGTGGCGCAAAGAGGGCAAGCGCAGGCTCCCCTATGTGTTCGCCATGAAGGACGATCAGCCATTCGCTCTTGGTGGGGTGTGGCGTCGCTGGCGTTCACCAGATCGCAGGCACGACATGGACACGTTCGCCATCATCACGACTGAGCCAAATGAACTGGTATCTGAGACGACGGGTCACGACCGGATGCCGCTCATTGTTGCAAGGCGAGATTGGCAGCGATGGTTAGAACTGGGGAACCCGGAGCGACCGCCTGTCGATCTTCTACGCCCCTTCGACGCTGACCAGATGAAAGCATGGCGCGTGAGCAAGCGAATCAACAATGTGAAGAACACCGGGCCTGACTTGGGCGAGCCGGTAATCGATACGGAGGATACGCAAACTGGGATGTTTGGCCCGCCTGCCAAGATTTGAGATCACCGCGCCAAAGCTGCGCCTCGCAGGGGCTGCTCCGTCTTTCCAACTGGCGGCGAGATGGCCAGCAAATAAGAGTAGCATCCTAATTTGGTTAGGTTTCGCCATTTTCCTCTGGTTCTCCGCATTTTCCCCAATAACCGGATTCCTTCTTGCTGAAGCTGGGAAGATTGGAATATTTCCAGAGACGATTGAAGCGAGTCCAACGTTCGCGCTCAAAGACATCCCGGTATTTGATAAACCCTCGAAAGTGTGCGAAGTGAGTGCCAGTCTTGAGTCCATCCCTCTCTGTATCGCTAAGCGTTCTCCATAACAATGCATTTCGTTCTATTGGTGCGGTACCGGGAGAAATTATCGAGGGCAAGCTGCCGCCCCCAAAAACTCGCCCGGTTGGCGAATCTGCGGAGTTGGTGACCTCAACCTCCACACCTGTGTCCAAGATGAAAGCTACCGTAGGCCCATAAAAATTACTCGGTAGGTTACTCGATCTCCCAGAGAACGCGAGTGCGAAAAATCCAGATCATCAATTTCGATGCGGATGTGTGCTCTCTGCCCATTGATGACCAAGTCGATATTGTCGTTCGCGGCCTTGGCCCTCGTGTTGGCAGCGGCGACAGAGTCTCTCAAGATGCTGGTTTGTTCAGCCATGTGGTTAGCCTGTCGTCTGATCGAGGCAAGAGTTCGTTGCATGACGACACGCTGGCGGCGCATTTCCGCCACTTGAGCATTGATAAGCGAAAGAGTACGTACTGCCGCTATGACACCCATGACTCCTACAACAGCCAGTACGACACTGATCCAGAAAGCAGCTTTATCGTAACGATCCTTGGTTGGGGAAGAAATGATCCGTACATCCGCTTCAACGTGCTTATCATGTTCGGCTTGGAGATTTGGGCGACTGCCGTTTTCTGGAACAGTGGCCGTCGGAGCGGAAAAGGCTGACTTATTGCCTTGGGATGCTTCTTGTGTTTTGCGTGTCTGTACGTGAGCCTGTACCGAGAAGACGAGGAACGCCAGCCCGAATGTCGCCAATCGCTTCAGCATGATGGCGAAAATGTATCACGGAAATCCTTGGACCTTGATGGATTCATGGCACGTTGGAAGCGCTCTCAGGTGCTGAGAATTTCAAATTAGGACGCTACCGAAATTCGTTGCGCTCGTGCTGTTTCACTACCTTCGTATATTATCGTTTTCGTGATTTAAGGGAGCGCAGTGTTTAGGTTCGGTGAGAAAATGACCGGGACAAAATCAAATCTCGACGACAACCAAAAAATTGCGATTGCTAAAGCCCTTGCAGATATGCTGTCGCTTCAAATGATGGTGGCTGTGGTTGGGCCAGTCGAGGTTACGCAGATTGAGGTTAAGAAGGGTCACGTCAATCGAAAAGCCCTTGGGTATATTTATGGCTTTATTGACTGTGCTCTTCAGTGCAGGGGACAGGATTATAGTTAACGTTGGTATTCCAATTCTCTTTCAAGTTCTGCGTGCGCTTTTCCCCGGCCACGAGCGAGCGTATGCAGAGTTTCTTCTGGCTCACATGAATGATGAAGAGGTGATGCTCGGCATTATGGTAGGCGGACAGCAGTACTCTGACTTTATTGCGAAACCAGATGCAAAAGGGGCACCAATGGGGTTTGCCAGATTCATTCTCAAAGAGAAGGACAATTGATCATAATCTCCGTTGGCCCGTGCCGGAAAGCCTTGCGCGGCTGTACAATCGGCGGCACGAGGCCGGGAATGGAGCCAGAAATCGAGAACGTGTCCAGTGCGAAGGCCCAGAGCGAAATCTGGCGGCTGCAAGCACTCGAAAGTCGAATTTCATGGGCGCGGGTGCTAACTCAGATTGGCGCTCTCGTTTGTTCGTTCTGGCTGATTTACCGCGTGTTTGCGGCACGTGGTTTCTTGCTGGCGTTCTTCGCGTTCATTGCGCTGAGCATCGTCTATAAATTCGGCGTGTCGCCCATGTTCGCGGTTGCTGCGAGCCTCCTTTGCTTTTACTTCAAGGCCGTCGGTCTTTGGTTGCCGGTCACGTCATACGTCGTGGGTGCAATCCTGCTGTACGTCGATGTGAAGAAGGATAAGTTGCTGCGGCGTCTGGAACCCTTATAACTTGGGGTCAATTCACGATTGATCGTCCCAGCCCGCAGGCGCGTCGGGGAAAACTAGTTCGCGGCGGTTGTGTCCGCTTGAGAGTTCCCTTGGCTCGGTCCTTGGCACGCCCGCATGAACTTGAGTGCGTAGTCCGTGAGTGCGTAGCGGTAATCAAGCTCCCGCAAGGCGACCTGCTCAAGCCGAAACGGTTTCGCCCCCGAGTCCGTCAGTTCATACTCTCTCCGAATTAAACCAAGACGTTCATAAGTGTCGAACGACTCATCCGAGGGTATACCCCAAGTTAGGGACGACCGGCGAACCCACGGGGAACCCCCAATTCCACGCAAGTGGTTTGCGTGCATCCGCTGCAAATGCCTCGCCTCATCGGGCATCAGTTGTTTGAGAGTTTCAGCAAACGCAGGAGAGACGGCATCGGTGTCCCGTGACGCAGTTGCCAGCAGACCGGCCCACATATCCTGTAGCTTCTCGTTGTCTTCGACCGACGATGCTTCCATGATGGGCAGCAGCAATCTGGGTGGGACGGCATTGGCGGATAATCCAGCCTCTCGGAGTAGACGCTCCGTCTTCTGGACGGTCTGATCCAGTTCCTGACCCGGTAGACTCTGACCTTGTCCGCGAGCATTATCCCGAACTCTTCCGCCATGGGTCCGGCCAGCTTATTGATGAGGTCCGAAAACTTACTGATTGCGAGAGCGGTCGCTTTTGCGGTTTCCTCGTCGTTCATGGCGCTGTCAGTATATTCCTGCGCCTCATGCGCTCGGGCCGATATCGGCTTGGAGCGCCCCGAGATCAGCCTCCATGCTGGTGACGAGAAGAACGCCTAGGGGGTCCGGTGGTGTCTGAAATGTGCGTTGAGGGTTGTGCTTATCTCGATGACAGTACGAAACCGGCTCCTACCCATCCGACAGAACGAACCACGCCCCACGGAACGAAGAATCCGAGCACAGGGAGAATTGCAATCAGAAGATACGACCATAGGGTTGGCGCTGGTGTTGGGTAAAGCCTCTGGCCGTCGTCCGTTTCAATCGATGCAATAGCGAGGTTCTTGCCCCAAAAGATAGTCCCGATTCCACCCTTATTCACCGTGACTTCCCAACCGTTGAAATCAGCAGGTAGTGTGTTTGACGGATTGGCGGCGTCGGATGTTCCTCCGTACTTTTTTGCCAATGCGTCGTAGTCAACCTGCCCCGGCTGTGGGGTTACCCGCTCTCCGGTCTTTGGGTCAATCTGCGGAGAGATTGTCTGCCAATCGTTCGGCTCAGCCTGAAGACGTTTACGTTCTTGCTGTACAACATCCGAGGTTGCCAACTGCTCAAATCTGTTGTGGAGCGCCCTCCGATTCAGGACGGTCTGCAACTCCACGTATGAAGCAAATCCGCCGAGAATCACTCCGACCACTCCCAAGAGCAGGGCCAGTCGCCGCGTTCCTTCTCTGAGATTCATAGTCGTCCTCGGCTGTAGCCTTTTCCAATCGATGGCAGTGCATGCTCTCGCCATGATCTCGTCGTCTGGATTCTCTGGTGGCCAGAGTGAAGCTGAAGAGTTGTCTCTCTTGGCGCGAGCACCGCGAACGCATTCCAGACAGAGGAGTTGAACCCTGCAAAGTGGAAATCGCACATGCTCGGAAGCTTACTGCAACCTGCGCCTTCGGGTTTTGGTGAGCAAAGGGAAGAGGGGGAATGTGGGGTCGTTGACTACAGACGCGAAATGCGACGAAACAGCAGCACGTCATAGAGAAAGCGTCGAATCACTGACTGCTGCTTCGTTCGCGCCATCTGCTTGAACTCCTTCTCATGCTGCTGCCACAGACACTTTACGCGTTGAACTTCTGCAAGGACACGCGGGAAATCGGCGTCGAAATCGTCTTGCGTATAGCTGTCGTTTGGCAGTTCGCCAAAGTATCCGGCGTCGATCAAGTCGGCGAGCGATACAAGCTTTACCTCGACGCGCTTCATGTCGTCTAAATAGTCCTGCGAGAGGGTTGGGTGCTGAGGTATCGAGGCAGCAAGATTGAAGCACTGCTGCAAGGCAGTACGAAAGTCTGTCGAGTACTGAAAGTTGGTATTCATCGTGCTTTTTTCCTTCGAGGACTGATTAGATGTCAAGGCTGCGCCTGCTGACAGTTTTGTCGGTCACGGCAATTTTTGTGCACCGTGCAGGATGCGAGCCGCATGGATGTGTCATCGGTGGTTGGACTCACCTCCATTCTGCCGTTTTCCGGTGGCCAGACAATACCACGAAAGTCCGCCTATCCTGCGCCTTCGATCTGAAACCCTTGCTCAACTTTTTGAGTAGAGCTATTCATGCGCCTAACCTGCGCCTTCGGGTTTTGGAGCGTAAACGTAGAAGGCGGAAATGAGTTGATGCTGTCGCGCATGTGGGGGGGCGGGACAACTTCGCTGGACATGGACAGGCCGGGGCCGAGGCTGGGGCTGTAGACGCGTGGATCGGCAGGCAGGGGCCGAAGCACCCGGCACAGGTGTGGATCGTGTCAGCGGGCCTGTGAGCACCAGCAAGGGGCCGAGTCAGTGGGTAGCCAGCGGCCTGGCACAGGGGTGTGTAGCGGCTCATGGTGGACGGGCGGACTAGAGGGGCATCGACGACGGACAGGTGGACAACTGTGGGACAACTGGGACTACCTGAACAGGTTTACCTGTGCTGCCCTTCAGATGGCCCAAGGGAAATTCGTGCCGAGTGGCCGGAAAGAATAGCCTTAGGTTTTGCGGTTCTGATCTAGCTGAAATGTACCGGTTCGATTCACGGTAAAGGCGGAATCTGCTGATATGCCTCTTCCGCCTGCGTCTGAAAACTCTTTCCCTTCGGCGATGTACCACTGGGGCACGATAACAGGACGTACATCAGGCGTTGATGTACCCGGTGGTTGTTCCCGTCCTCTTCGAACCTCTGTATCCGCTCACTGTAGCGGTAGAACCCCGCTGTCGTGTCGTTAAGGTGGTGCAGTTTCCTGAATGCTTCCTTACCGAACCCCATGGCTTGGAGAGTGTCAATCGTTCTGCGACAGTCTCGCGGGTCCGCACTGGCCTTCTTTGCTTGAGCCACCAAACTATTCATGATTCCACTCATGCCGCCGATAATCTCATACTTCTCGCACTGCGGTGTCAGTCCTGCGCCAATCCTGCGCCTGCGATCTAATCGGTCCTGTTCGAGCTTGATGACTGAATCCGGGTTCCACTGCCTCTCGACGCGTCGAGAACCGGCCTCCTCCTTCCTGCGCCGGGTGATCTCCTTGCGCAGTTCCAGCAGCCCGTCGCGCAGCGCATCTTGGCTGAGGGCAAACAGAAACGTAGCGTCACTCTTCTTGCGTTCCGTAGCTGCCTTGGCCCTGCTGAGAACCCGCACCTCGCGGCTCAGCGCTTCTGGAAGAGCAGCCAAAGAACGACGAGGCAGGCCAAGATGAAAACCCAGAAAATGATTGTCTTGACGGTCGAATTCACGAAAAAATGTCCATGCTGGATGGAAAACCTTGGCGCTGGCAGTATATTCCTGCGCCGATCATGCGCCTTCGCTCCGAGCTGAGCGCAAAAATGAAAATCCCTGCGGAAACTTTTGCCTGCGCAAAGCTGCGCCTTCGGGGTCTGGGGATTTATAAACAAGAGGCGAGAAGAAGTTGACGCTATCCCGCGCACCGGGGGGTCGGGACAACCGCCGGCAGGGACAGCGGCGCGGGCATGAGCCGAGCCGGAGTGGCTGGACGAGGTGCGGGCGTGCGTTGCGTCCGGGGCAAGGATGCGCAGGGTCCAAGTCTTCAGAACCAGATAGCAGCAGCCAGTGGAGGCACAACTAATTGCGCTGACCCGTCCATGGAAAAAGCGGACAACCGTCATGCGACAGGCTGAAGACTCAACGAGTTACAAGATTCTACAGAATGTTGTTTACACAGAGTGCGTACTATGCGCATAGTATGAGCATGACAAAAGCATTTTCCTACCTGAGAGTGAGTGGCGCGGGGCAGATAGAGGGCGATGGTTTTATCCGGCAAAGCGAAACTATCAGCTACTACGCTGCCGCCAACGGCCTCACCATTGAAGAGACGTTCCGCGAGGAAGGCGTATCCGGCACCAAGGAACTGGATGACCGGCCCGCATTGCAGGAACTGCTGCTGGCCATCCAAGACGGCGACGTGCGCATGGTCCTGATCGAGAAGCTCGACCGCCTGGCCCGTGACTTGATGATTCAAGAGACGATTCTGAGCGATCTGCGTAAGCGCGGGGTGACCGTCATCTCTGTCATGGAGCCTGATCTGTGCAGCAACGATCCCAGTCGTACGCTGATGCGGCAGATTTTCGGAGCGATTGCCCAGTATGACAAAGCCATGATCGTGCTCAAGCTGCGCGGCGCACGCCAGCGCATGAAGGCTCGCACGGGCCGCTGTGAGGGTTCGAAGCCCTTCGGAGCCTCTCAGGATCACCGGCCCGTCATCGACCGCATCCTGAGCCTCAGAACGTCAGGAATGGCCGTTGATCGCATCGCAGCGATGCTGAACCACGAGGGCTACAAGTCGAAGACGGGTGGCAAGTGGTATGGCTCTTCCGTCCGCAACGTTCTTCTCCGCGAACAGGGAAGGGAGATCGCATGAAAAAGCCCACAACTAAGCGCGGCAGACCGGTAAATCTGTATCTCCGCGATGCCGATCTCGCGAGGGTACGCGAACTGACGGCGTTCGCAGCGGCGCAGGGTGAGCGCACCAGCGACAGCCTGATTGTCAGAGCGGCACTCTTCGCCGTGACTCCGGGGCGGACGTTCCTGACGGCTCTTCGGAAGGTTGCCTCCGCCGATCTGCGATTCAAACAGGAATAACCGGAAGCCAAGTGCAGCTACATCTTCTTGAGCCACTCGGGAGTCAGGTTGGGAATCACGACTTGATATTCGCCACCGATGTACCATACATTCCACTGCTCGTTCGGATGGTCCGGATCATCGAGCTTTCTTTGCCCAGAGCACTTCCCAACGAGTCCCCAAACGGGCTTTCTGAATTCAGCCACCAGTAGCGTCGTCTTTGGGCCGAAATGGTCGGAGACTGCGAATAATGCCTGCACCGCATCGCGTGGTCGACCAACCTCCCCACCACGGTTTTGATGTCGTATCCTGAATTCCTTAAATCCCGGCGTCACGATTGAGCCGACTTTCAGGTTGTCCCATGGGATCCAGAATGAGGTGATTTCTCCTTTGTCGTTCGTAAGGGTGCCGCCCGGTCCGGTCCACCTCCAAACCCGGTTTCCGATTTCGAACCGTGTAAGGACGGGCACCGGTGATGGGCAGAAGGAATCCTGCTCGTAATCACGGAGCCGCTGAAAGCTTAGGCCGCGATTGAGTTCATCTTCCATTTGCCTGCCTCTAGCTGATCGCGGCTCATCTTACTCCAGAATGCTCAAAGGAGCGTCGAATTCTGGATACCGACAACGGACGGCAGGGTTCTGGTAACTGGGCCTGCGCACAGTCTCCGCCGAATGCTGAGCCGCATCGCCAGCAAGGGACGCAAACTGGGCACCCAGAAGCGCTCGGAGAAGGCGTCCGAGCGGGCGGCGGACGTGGTTCCGATCATCGAAGACATACGGCAAGCGGAGCGGTGACCTACGCCAGATTGAAGCCGAGTTGAACGAGCGCGGGATCACTACGGCCCGCGCTGGAAGTGGAGCGCTGTGCAGGTTCAGCGTGTACTCAAGTTGGCTCCAGATTACCCGTAAACCTATTTTCACAAGAGCGCCCTTCACCGGGCGCTTTTTGCTGCCCATCCGCAACTCAAGACGTTGACACAGGTTGCTTTCTTCACCCGACCGGAGTCGTCGATCTGATAGACATCTACAAAGAACCCAGAGTATGCCGTTTCGCCACCGTTCACGAAAAATGCTCGCGAATCCGGTGCCCAAAGCACTTCATGAGCACCTTGAGCCAAGGGCAACTCATCACTTGCGTTGCGCTGCGCCGTCACCACACGCATACGGTACGTGGGGTCTTCACCCTCATGATGGTCGCAGATGCCCGGTGGGCGATTTCAAAAAAGCATGGCGCAGTGCCTGCGTAAAAGCCGGGTTAGGCCGATTCGAGTGCAAGAAGTGCGGGAAGGTTCTCGACAGACCCCGATGCAGGGAATGCAGGAAGGAGACGAAGTACTACGGACCGCTCTATCACGATTTCCGTCGAACGGCTGCACGGAACATGATCCGGGCTGGCGTGCCGGAAAAAGTGGCGATGGCGGTCACCGGCCACAAAACACGCTCGATGTTTGACCGTTACAACATTGTCAACGGTGCTGACCTCCGGGAGGCCATGGACCTCACGCAGGCATACCTGAAGAACGGTGGACAGCGACCCCATCGCACCGCCGTAATGGCGATGGAAGCCACTTCAAAATAGACTCCGCTCCGGAAGAACCCGCATAGTCGGGCCAAAAACGACGAAAGCCGCCTTCGGGCGGCTTTTTTAATTCCTTTATTTTCAGGGGTTTAATTGGTTGCGGGGGCTGGATTTGAACCAGCGACCTTTGGGTTATGAGCCCAACGAGCTACCGGGCTGCTCCACCCCGCATTTACATACTAACAATTGAAGACGGGGTGGGTCAAACGCGGCTGACAGGTCCCAACTGATCCTCAGCGCGCAGGCTAAAATGCCTGTGCGGCGCCTCGCCTCATGACGCCGGAGTGATTTTGAAGCTGTAAGCGTACATGCCTTCGGGCTTCGCTGGAAGCTGCAAATGAAATCCGTCAGCGTCCTGCTTGAACCCGATCTTCTCCGACGAACCCAGCAGGCTCACTCCGTCGACCTTGAAATCGCTCGCGCTGTTCAGCGTATGAATCGTCAGGTGCCCATCCGCGGGCCAACCCATCGCGATCGCGTATAGCGCACCTTCCTTCGTCGTGAAGCGGATATCTTGTGGCGTAAATGCGCCGGCCGCCGTGTCATTAAATGAGCCGGCGACTATCTTGGTGGGGCCCTCACCGTAAACGACCCAGGGGCGCGTGCCATAGATCGCATCGCCATTGACCTGAAGCCACGCGCCAATCTGGCGTAGGATCGTCTGCACCTCTTCCGGAATCGTGCCATCCGATCGCGGCCCGATATTCAGCAGCAGGTTTCCGTTCTTGCTTACGATATCCACCAGTTCATGAACCACGAACTCAGGCGTCTTGAACGTATCGTGCTCAATATATCCCCACGACTTGTTGCTGACTGAAGTATCTGTTTGCCAGTACAGCGGCCGAATTTCTCCCAGCTGCCCTCGTTCAATGTCAAGCACTGCCGAGTGCTCCTCCATGGCATAGTCCTTGTAATTGATGACGCCCACATGGTCGCCGTGGTGCAGGGATTCGTTGTAGTAGAAGGCCGCAAATTCCGCGAGGTGATCCCGCAGCCCCGGCTGGCCGATCCACCAGTCGAAGTACATGATGTCGGGATGATATTTCTCGACAATCTCCGCTGAGCGCGCCAGCCAGTCATCCTCATAAGCGTTCGACAGATACGTAAAGTCGTTCGAGAGCGGAGTCCCTTCCTTGTTCACCAGCCACGTATGCGCCGGGCCGTAAAAGCCGGCGTATTTGGGATCATTCACGTCAGAATCGAACTTGCGCCCTTCCCCGAGAAAGAAGTTATGCTCGACGCGGTGCGAGGATGCTCCAAGACGCAGCCCCTCTGCGCGAACGGCCCTCGCGAGTTCGCCGCTGGTATCGCGATGCGGTCCCATCTTGGCCGCCGTCCAGTCCGAGAGCCCGCTGTCATACATGGCGAATCCATCGTGATGTTCAAAGACAGGAACCACATACTTCGCCCCCGACTCCTTGAAAAGCCGGGCCCAGGCCTGCGGATCAAACCGCTCCGCCTTGAACATCGGAATAAAGTCCTTGTATCCGAATTTGTCCGGTGGCCCATACGTGGCAACCTGATGCTTGTTGACCTCGCTGCCCTGGATATACATCTCGCGCGGATACCACTCACTCCCGAACGCCGGAACCGAATAGGCCCCCCAGTGAATAAAAATGCCAAACTTGGCGTCCTTGTACCACTCGGGCACCTTGTATTGGCTTAGCGATTCATAGTCCGGGCGGAATGGACCTCCATGGCTGACCCGTTCAACGTCCTGGAGGATCGTCTTCCGCTGCACATCGTATTGACTGTTGCCGACCTTCCATTGCCGGTCAAGAATGGACGGGTCGGTTCCCGCTGTGGGTGCATCCGGTTGCTGAGCCAAGCACGCGGCTCCCATAGATGTGTAAACGATTGCAGCAAGAACCAAGCGGAAGCGCATTCGATCGTAACCCCGGCGTCAATTTGTTGAGAACCACAGCTTACACCGTTCGGACGGATCACCCTTCCGGGGAACTGAAACGCGCGTCTCGGCTGATAAACTTGATAGCAAGCCATGTTTGAGAATCTTTCAGAGAAATTACAGCGCGCGTTCAAGAATCTTCGCGGTCAGGGCACCATCACCGAGGAGAACATTCAGGAGGCGCTGCGCGAAATCCGTGTTGCCCTGCTCGAGGCCGACGTCAATCTCAACGTCGTCAAGGAGCTGATCGAGCACATCCGCACCAAGGCTCTCGGCCAGGAAGTCATGACTGCCCTCTCACCCGCTGAGCAAGTCGTCAAAATTGTGCACGACGAGCTTGTCGCGCTCCTCGGCAAGGACACGGCGCGCTTCCAGTTCGCATCGCGTCCTCCCACGGTCATTCTGATGGCTGGCCTGCAGGGTTCCGGTAAGACGACTACCTCGGGCAAGCTGGCCGCTTGGTTGCAAAAGGGTGGACACCGCCCTATGCTCGTCTCCGTCGACGTCTACCGTCCGGCGGCACGCGAACAGTTAAAGGTGGTTGCGGCCTCCATCAAAGCCAAAATTTACGAAGGCGACCTGAAGGGCGAGGTCCCCGGGACCACGTTGGTGGAGCGCCTTGCGAAGGAAGCACGCCGCGAGGCCGTCAACAGCGGTTGCGACACGCTCATCGTCGACACGGCAGGCCGCCTGCATATCGACGAAGATCTGATGGACGAGATGGCTAAGCTGAAATCGCTGCTGTCTCCGCAGGAGATCCTCTTCGTAGCCGACGCCATGACCGGTCAGGATGCCGTCCGCTCAGCTGAGGAGTTCCACAAACGCCTCGCGCTCACCGGAGTCGTCCTCACCAAGATGGATGGCGACGCCCGCGGCGGCGCGGCCCTATCCATTCGTCATGTCACCGGGCAGCCGATCAAATTCATCGGCGTTGGTGAACGGCCGGAGGCCTTCGAGCCATTCCACCCCGACCGCATCGTCAGCCGCATCCTCGGCATGGGCGACATCATGACGCTCATCGAGCACGCTGAGGAGAAGCTCGACCGCAAGAAGTCCGAGGAGTTCGCCCGAAAGGCATTGAGTGGCGACGGCTTCTCGCTCGAAGACTTCCGCGATCAGCTTCGCCAGATCCGTAAGCTCGGCTCTTTGCAGAGCATCATTAAGATGCTGCCCTCCGTGGGGCCGTTCCAAGGCATGCAGCAGATGGCTGATCAGGTGGACGAAAAGCAATTCGTTCGCGTGGAAGCAATCATCAACTCAATGACGCCGAAAGAGCGCAACCATCACGAGATCATTTCCGGCAGCCGCCGCAAGCGCATCGCCAATGGCTCCGGCACAACTGTGCAGGAAGTGAATCAGTTGCTCCGCCAGTACGCGCAGATGCGCAAGATGTTCAAGGGCGTGGGCAAGGGCGGAGGAATGCTGCAGCGCCGTGCCATGGGCATGCTCGGCGGCATGAAGGGCACGTGGCGGTAATTCACACCCGTCACCTCGGTGCTAATCTTGAAGTAGGAATTATTCCTACCGAAGCCCTATGTCATTGATCGAGAAAATCAGTATCGCGCTTCCATCTGAAATGATTGTCCAGGTGCGGGAAGCTGTGGATGAAGGTGAGTATGCGTCGAGCAGCGAGGTGATTCGTGAGGCTTTGCGCGACTGGAACCACAAGCGCACTCTTCAGCGGCAGGAAATCAAGGAACTGCGGAAGCTTTGGAAACAGGCGTTGGAGAACAATGGTGCGGGTAAGCAAGTCGAAGAAGTGCTCACACGTCTTGAGCGGAAGTATCAGGCCCTCGCCGGCAAGACCACGTAATGCGCATAGAGCTTTCTGCCTTCGTTGAAGGTGATCTTGAAGTCATCGCCGATTACATCGCCCAGGACAATCCAGATCGAACGGTTACCTTTATCCGTGAGATTCGCTCCGAGTTCCGGTGTATCGCACGAAATCCGCTTCTCTACAGACTACGACCCGCAATAGGGTATGACGCCCGCATGGTAATCGTCGGCCGTTACGTGATTCTGTTCCGTATTGTGGAAAAGATAGTCAGGATTGAGCGGGCCGTGTAAGGCGGACACGATCTCCCAATACTCTTCCCATAAAAGCTGTCTCGCCAAACCCATTTACTATAGCTACAGCGGCCGCCCGAAATGCTTCACCTTCAGGACCAGCTCGACGACATCACCGCCAACACGCGGACGCTCGTCCAGCCGGAGAGGCTGGCAATCAACGAGCGAGCCGTCGAGGACCTTTTCGCCACCGGGATTGAACAACAGGTCTTGCCCGTAGGCGCCAAGGCGCCCGAATTTGCCCTGCCCGATTCTTCGCGGCGTCTCGTTAAGTCCATAGACCTGCTCGCCCTGGGCCCGGTCATCCTGAATTTCTTCCGAGGACGCTGGTGCCCGTACTGTGTGACTGAGCTCGAAGCCTGGCGCGATCTTTATCCGGTAGTACGCGAGCGCGGCGGCCTGGTCGTTGCCATCTCGCCTCAGACCATCCGCCAGAGTGACTTTACCGGGGACCAGCACTCCATCCCTTTCCCGATCCTCTTCGACGAAGGTTGCAAAGTCGGCGAGAAGTTCGGACTCGCCTACACCATTCCGCCGTTTCACCAGCAGCACTATCGCAGCGTCCTGGTGAACCTCCCGTTCGTGAATGGCGATCAGAGCTGGCGGCTCATTCTGCCTGCGACGTATGTAATCGCTACCGATGGAACCATTCTCTTCGCCGAGGCGCACGCCGATTTCCGTGTGCGGCCTGAGCCGGAAGAGGTTCTGCACGATCTGCCTCTGGTCGTCCGCTAGCAGAGCTACTATGAAACGAATCCTCTGGATTATTACTCGCGCGCTGGTAGCAGCCGTGATCGTCGTCTACCTGATCGACTGGGCCGTGTTGCGCATGCGGATGACGGGCGGAACGGCATACGGAACCGTCCAGGTCGATCAGTATCTGTCGACGCCTCTCAAGGGCAATAAGGCTGAGTACGACTACCTGGGCTCGATCACCGTTTCGTGCGCGCATTCCATCTTTCCGCACGGCGCAGCTCCCTGCTGGTGGCGCGAGAGTCACAAGAGCCAGTGGGAATAATCATTGGATCGTCATTCTGAACGTAGCGCAGCGAAGTGAAGAATCCATGCGATGATCGGGTCGCAGCTACTCTTTTCGCTTTCTCCCATTGAATTTTCTTCTTTAGAGCCTCAGAGCCTTTCCGAAAGCCCTTGAGCAGCACGAAGATGGCTTTTTACAGCAGACCTTTTTCCTTGGTCTCTCCGGGCCCTCCGTTTTGAAGCTCTTACCGTACCTACTTTACTTCTCCTCGTGGTACTCCTGTTCGGTGTTGATCTCCCAGAGCGATGCCTTATCCAGATTGCCCGCGATGATGTTGTCCACGGCCGTCATGGCCGTCAGCATGGAGTGGTCCTGATTGTTGTATTTGTGCATGCCGTTGCGGCCCACCAGGAACAGGTTCTCGAAGCCATTCATGTATTCGACGAGTTCCTCGAATCGGTTATAAGTTCCGAAATATGCCGGGTAGGTTTTGGGCACGCGCACCACGTGTGAATCGAGAACGTCGCTCGCGCGCAGGATGCCGATCTTCTCAATTTCAGCGACGGCGAACCTCGCGATCTCGGCGTCAGGCATCTTCCACAGTTCGTCGTTTTCGTAGCAGAAGTATTCGAGGCCAATCCAGATCTTCGACGGATCCGCGACCATGTAGGGGCTCCAGTTATTGAAGATCTGCAGCCGCCCCACCAGCACATCCGGCTCCTGAATATAAATCCACGTGTCCTTCAGTAGAGACCCATCCGTCTCAGTCACCGCCAGCTTGTCCACCAGCAGGCCCACCGTAATGAAGTCGCGATAAACTAGTCCTTCCGCAATCGCCCGGATGTCGGGTGGCACCGGAACATCGAGGCTGCGAATGAGGTCGCGGATGGGCATCGTTGAAAAAACGTAATCAGCGTGAATGGTTTCGCGCTTGCCTGTCCCATCGACGTCTACTGAAATAACCCGCTTTCCCTCGACATGAACCTTGTCGGCACGCATGCCCAGCCGCACCTCGCCGCCTTGTTCTGTAACTAACCTGGCGACATATTCCCACAACTGTCCCGGGCCGTACTTCGGATACAGAAATTTCTCGATCAGTGAGGTTTCTGTTTTCTTCTGCGCGATATCGCCTCGTCCTGATCGTCCGAAAGTTTGCCGCAGAAAGTGCGAAATGGCCGTTCGCAAAGACAGACCTTTGATCCTCTGCGCTCCCCACTCGGCGCTGATGTGGTCGCAAGGCACGCCCCACACCTTTTCCGTATAGGACTTGAAAAATGTGCCGTAAAGCTCCTGCCCGAAGCGGTTGATCAAAAAGTCCTCGAGCGTCTTCTCCTGCCTGCGCGGAAAAATCCTGGCGCGGATGTAGCTGATACCGATTTTGAAAGTCCTCCAGAGCCCAAGTTGGCCGAGCGTCTTCCCATTCAGCGCCAGCGGATAATCGAAGAAACTGCGCAGGAAATAGATACGGCTCTTGCGCGGACGGACGAGCATCACCAGATCGGAGTCCGCCGTGGTGTCCGCTGACGCCACGATGCTTCGCGCCCGGTTCTGGTATCGAATCGTCTGCTCACCCGGCTCTGAGGTCGCGACCGGCATAAGAGCAGTCCACCAGTCCATCACCCGGTCGGCCTTCGAGAAAAACCGATGGCCGCCGATGTCCATTCGATTTCCCTTGTACTCAATGGTGCAGGAGATTCCGCCGATGCGGTTTGTGGCTTCGAGAACGATGGGACGAATGTCGCTGCGGCGCAGAAACTCGAGCGCGGCGGTGAGCCCGGCAGGACCGGCGCCGATGATCACAGCGGTCTTGCTTGCGGTCATCGGGCCGGACCTGCCAGATCAGGGATCTTGGTTGAGGCGCAAAGCTTTCGGGCGCACAAAAAAATCGGCGTTTTGAATGCGCCGTCTAGAACTTCAAGAAAATACATATATTTCCATGTTGGGGCTTTCGCAGGTGTTTGGACAAGCTGGCGCGGAACCCTCTGCGAAGCTCAGGCGGTCAGAACAGGATCGCTTTCGAGAGTCTCCTCTGGCTGAACCATGAAGCCGCCTCGGGTAAGCCGGTATGTCTGATTGCGCCAGACAATTTCGCTGTTACCGTAGCTTGCCGCCCAGTAGAAAAAGCCGAGAAGATCGCGCAAGGGATAGAGCAGGGCGGTGCGGAAGAGATGGCGATCGTTGACCACGGTGGCACCCACCATCGCGGCAAGCGCTGAACGCGTAAGAACGCTGTAGGCCAGCAGGGTAAGAGCCAGCATCGGATGGCCGAGCGCGCAGGCCGCAAACGCCGAGAGCAGTCCAAAAGGAACGCTGAACGTCAGGCAGGTGCCGAAGTGGCCCCGAGGCCGTGAGAAGCGCGTGGATCGCATCCACCGAATCTGGTGTTTCTGAGAATCGGCAAAGTTGCTGTTCAGCACCACATGATCGATCGCGTGTGTCGAAAGCACGATCGTGTGGCCCTTGGCAGCAATCGCATGGCCAAGCACAAAGTCGTCGGCGCAGTATGAGCCCAGCATGCCGAAGCCGCCGATTTCGCACACACAACTCCGGCGAACCGCCATCGTGGGCCCCAGCGTGAATTGCATGCCCTCGATCAAATCGGCTACCAGGACGCCCGCGCTCATTTCAATTGACATGCCGGCCGCTTCCAGCTTCGACCAGAGGCCGCGCTCGGCAACGCCGCGATACAGGCAGGTGACTGCGCCGACTTTTTGGTTGGCAAAGGGCATCACAACTTCGCGAATGTAATTGGGGCTGACGCGCACATCGCTGTCGCTGACGATGAAGATGTCGTGCTCAGCCGATCTTTCAATCAATTCCAGTGTGCTGACCTTCGCATTCACGTGCCAAGGCTCGCCGGTCAGAACAAACTTCACAGGAACCCGTGGATAACGCTGTGCTACCCGACGTGCAGCCTGCATACCGGGGTCGGAAGAGACACGAGCACCGAAAATGATTTCGTATGCTGGGTAATCCTGCTGGAAAAAGGTCTCCAGGTGAGCTTCGAGGTTCGGCTCCGCCCCGTGCAGGGGCTTGAACAGTGTGACTGGCGGCAAAAAGACCTGCTTCGTTGCTCGGCGTCGCGCAAGAAAGCGCCATATACCGGCGATGACCAGGCCGGTGAAGGCTGACGACGTTAGCAAGCCGAAAAGGCCAATACCGAGGAAGATCTTGATCATGGGATTTCGGGGGCTACCCGGAACAGAAGCTGAGTCGGGTGAATTCCAATACTTAGAGTAGCGCAGAGCGCGCAAGGTTGCGCGCTTCTTTCTCGGGACCGTGTGATCTTCGCCGAATCACCGCTTCTGTTTGGAGGGTGGGACGACGACCGGCCTGCGCAGAGGAACCATCGCCGAACCTTGCTGCGCGAATCCATGCATGCGCGCGACCATCTCTGTTCGAACGTAGTCGACGAAGCCCTGCATCTGCCGATTCATCTCCTCCATGCGCTCGCGCATCTGCAGAATGATGGCGATACCGGCGATATTCACGCCTAAATCGCGCGCCAGATTGAGGATAAATTCAAGGCGCTCCAAGTCTTCATCGGTATACAGGCGCGTGTTGCCATCGGTTCGCGACGGCTTCAGCAGCCCCTCCCGCTCATACAGGCGGAGCGTCTGCGGATGAATCTCGTACATCTCGGCAACCGCCGAGATCATGTAAGCGCCTTTGGATTTGCGTTTTGTTGGCATGAGCCTCAATCATCGCGCAAATAGCCGCGCTGCTCCTTCTTGTGTGCGAATCGCTCCAAATCGGACGACCCTGGGGAAAAAGCCGAAGAATTGTCCTCCGGTGATTCTGTACGGCACAAATGCTTTCACGCAATAACCACTCTGGTGCTCGATATCCAGCATGACCGCGTCCGTGTAACCTTCCTCGGAGGGCTTGCCCATCGTTACATTGGACGCCGTCGCCGCCGCCTGCAGTGCCCCTCTTCTGGCGCGCTCTGTGAGTTGTTGCTGGAGCAGATCGAGAAGCAGCGCCGCATCAGCCGGCATGTCCTGCTGCGCGATAGCCTCCATTTTCACCTTGCCATCCTGATCCATCGCGAAGCCAAAAGGGCCGAATTCGCCGTATCTGCGCAGCATCCGCTTCGCATAGGACACGCTGGCGTTCAGCACATCATTCGCGTCTTCCCGAATGCTTTCGCTCTCGACCTGCTCTTCCCTCGTCATCTGCCGCCGCTTCTCGTCCGCTGATAAACGCAATGGTCGTAATTTCGCCAGAAGACCATTCGATCTACCGTCAGTCCATTCTTCTCGGCCACGCGCCGCGACGCCGCATTCTCCGGTCGAATCATCGATACTACCCGCGCGACATCAAACTGCCGGAAGGCATAATTCATCACCTCGCGTGCCGCTTCCGTGGCAAAACTCTGGTTCCAGCGCTCGCAGTTCACGTGATAGCCAATCTCCAGCTCGGCATGGCCTTCAACCTCCTGCCAGACGGCTCCGCAATCCCCAATCAGCTTTCCGGTCTGCTTCTCGACCAGCCCGAGCAGCCCGCTGCCCTCGGGATACCGCCCCATCTGCCGTTCGATCCACTCCCGAACTTCATCCCGGCTCAACGGATGCGGATACCAGCGCATCGTCTCTGCGTCGCCCAGCACTGCTGCCAGTCCCGGCTCATCCTCGGGCGCCAGCGGGCGCAGCAAAAGCCGGGCCGTCTCGATCAAGGGCGGCATTACACCTTGGCCCAGACCGGGTCCCGCGGATCTTCCGGATTCAGCTTGGCAAACTCGCGCAGAATCTCTTTAGACCGCTCGTCCTGAACCTTTGGCACGACGATCTCGACCGTCACGATCTCGTCGCCGCGCTTGCCGTCCTTGGTCGCCGAGGGCACTCCCCGCTCCCGCATCCTGAGTTTCTGACCGCTCTGCGTCCCCGGTGGAATCTTCAATTGTGTCCGCCCGTCGATCGTCGGCACTTCAATCTTTGCTCCCAGTGCCGTTTCCGCAACTGTCACAGGAATGGTTACGTAAATATCATCGCCCTGCCGGGTAAAGACCGGATGCGAACCCGCGCGGATGACCAGATACAGGTCGCCCGGCGGTCCGCCATTCACGCCCGCATTGCCTTTGCCTGCCAGGCGAATGCGCTGGCCATCCCGCGTGCCCGGCTTAATGCGGAATTCGATCTGCTCGGTGCGCGTCACCGTGCCTGCGCCGTGGCAGGTTGGACACGCATTCTGCACCTTGCCCGATCCTCCGCAGCGCGGGCACTGGATATTGAACTTCATGCGTCCGCCCATCTGTGTTACCTGACCAGTGCCGTTGCACTCGGGACAGGTCTGTGCGCCGCCGGTGGAAGCTTTCCCCTTGCATGTGGGACAAACTTCCTGTCGTTGAATCTGCAGACGGGTCACGCCGCCGCGAATCGCCGACCAGAAGTCGACATTCACCTGGTATTCCAGGTCTGTCCCCGGCTCCGGACCCTGCTGCGTACGTCCGCCCTGGCTGAAGATGCCGGAGAAGATGTCGCGGAAGTTGCCCCAGCCGGCGCCCCCGGTTTGCGGGCCTGCCGCTGTATCGACGCGTCCGCCCTGGCCGCCGAAGCCGGAGAAGTCGAATCCCTCAAAATCAAATGGGACTTCCTGGCCTCCTGCCGGCCTGGGGCCTGCATAGCCGTAACCTCCGCGCGCGGCAGCCTCGGCTTGCGCCGGATCGATCTGGTCGGAGTAGAAACCGAACTGATCGTAGATCTTCCGCTTCTTTTCGTCGCTGAGAATATCGTTGGCTTCCGAGAGCTCCTTGAACTTCTCTTCGGCCTTCTTGTCGTTCGGGTTTACGTCCGGATGATATTTCCGCGCGAGTTTGCGGAAGGCCTTGCGGATCTCCTCCGTTGTCGCTTTTTTCTTCACGCCGAGAATGGCGTAATAATCTTTACTCTGGGTTGGTGGCATTTTCTGTCTCTATAGATTCAGGCGCTCGCCTGTTGCTTCAGTTCTCCGGTTTTGCGGTCACGCGGTGCCGGGCGTACCTCGGCATGAATGCGCCGAAGCAGCTCTTTCTTCGCCATTCCAAGCTCGTATGACTTCTGCATATTCATCCAGAATTCCGGCGTCATATTGAAGTATCTCGCCAGCCGAAGCGCGGTGTCCGCTGTGATACCGCGGCGCTCGTTCACAATTTCCGAGACGCGCGTCACGGGCACGCGCAAGGCGATGGCCAGCGCATTGGCTGACAGCCCCAGCGGCTTCATAAAGTCCTCCCGCAAAAATTCGCCGGGATGAATGGCAACGCCGCGGTCCGATGATTTACGAGGAATGGACATGAATTCTCCCCTAGTGGTAATCGACAAGTTCTACGTCCCATGCGTTTCTGCCTTCCCATCGAAAGCAAACCCGGTATTGATCGTTCACGCGGATACTGTATTGCCCTTCCTGATCGCCGCGAAGTCTTTCCAGATGATTGCCCGGAGGATTTCTGAGATCTTCCGGCGCCTCGGCAAAGTCCACCGCCTGGATCTTGCGGACAGCGGCCTTGGCAATCCTCCCAAACTTCCGACTTCGTCCTGTCAGATAGAGTTGACGCGTGTCGCTGTCCGCAAATGACCGAATCACCGATTTATCGTATCACGCTCCCCGTTATACGGGCTCCGTTAAGCCTTCTGCCCGCTAAGCCTTCTGACAGATGGGGCACCAGTAAACAGTGCGTCCGCCCATGTCCTTCCTGTTAATTGTCGTACCGCATACATAGCATGGCTTGCCATGACGACGATAGGCGTAGTGAACCTCGTCATCCAGCACCGGACCCCGCCCGTGCGGCCTGTCTTTCGGCTTCGTTGTCACGATGCGGCGGTCTTCCATGGCGGTCTTCATGAGCGCTCGCGCATCCTTCCAGATGCCTCGGAGCGCTGTGCGGCCAACTTCTTTGCCGGGCCGGTCCGGGTTGATCCCCGCTCGATACAGCAGTTCGGCGCGAAAGATGTTCCCGATGCCTGCGATCACCGACTGGTCCATCAGCAACAACCCGATCGGTGTGTTACGTTTCTCGATCACGGCAAAAGCAGCCTTGGGATCCCCGTCCTCTCGCAATGGATCGGGCCCAAGCCGCGCTAGCAGAGCCTGCCACTTCTCTTCGTCGAAGATCGAAGTGTCCGTGCCGCCGCGCAGTTCGATCCAGTCGGTCTTCGTATAAATCCGCAACCGCAACGCGCCTTTTTCCGGAGGCAGCGGCATCTTGCCCTCCCAGAAATCCCCATACATCCCAAGATGGATATGCAGGATTTGATCGCGCCCAAAGACATATCCGAGATGCTTGCCCACCGCCACAACCGATCGCAGCATCCTTCCATTCAAAAGTTCCGCATCGGAAAAACCGCCGTTGGGTGAGTCAACACGAACCCGCCTGCCTCGAAAGGCAGCAGCATGACGCTCAGCGAATCTGTGGATCTCATTTCCCTCAGGCATCGATCTCCTTGACGCTAGCCACCGCTTCGGGCGGTGTCATTCCTCCGAGCACAATGGCATGTCTTTAGTTCCAGACCATCCGCGCCTCAACCGCTTCCATCCGCCAAAAGAGATCGGGCTCAACCTTGCGCATCTGCGCGACAAAGCTCTCCGCTTCCTCGCGCGTATCAAACATGACCTTGTTGCAGACCTGCCCGGCCCGCAGCTGTTCGCATTTCCAGAGAGTGTTCGTCATTCCAGTTCCTTCAGTCCTGAAAGTTTGAGGGGCACCTCGTATCGAGACGCCCCTCACTCTAACCGCGGTTACCCGCGTTTACTTCTTCTCTTCGACGTCTACATACTCCGCGTCGATGACGCCCTCGTCCTTCTTGGCTTCCTCAGTCGTTCCGGAAGCAGCCGCACCGCCGTCGGTCGGTGGTGCGGCCGCCGGACCTGCTGATGCTGTATTGGCCTTGTACATCGCCTCGGCCAGCTTGTGCGAGGCTGCGGTCAGTTTCTCCCGCGCCGCATTCAACCCAGCCGCGTCAGTCTGACCTTCCAGCGTCTTCTTGGCATCTGCCAGCGCCGTCTCCACATCGAGCTTCTCAGCGCCGGAGACCTTGTCGCTGTTCTCCTTGAGCATCTTCTCGATGTTGTAGACCAGGCTATCCAGCCCGTTGCGCGCTTCCACTTCCTCGCGCTTCGCCTTGTCCTCGGCCGAGTGCGATTCAGCTTCCCGAGCCATGCGCTCCACTTCATCCTTGCTCAGTCCCGAAGAAGACGTGATCGTCACCTTCTGGTCTTTGCCGGTGGCGTTGTCCTTCGCGGTCACGTTCAGGATGCCGTTGGCGTCGATGTCGAACGTCACCTCAACCTGGGGCACACCACGCGGAGCCGGAGGAATCCCGCTCAGCTTGAACTTGGCCAGGGTGCGATTCTGTGCGGCCATAGGCCGTTCACCCTGCAGTACATGCACCTCAACCTCGGTCTGGCTATCGGCCGCCGTCGAGAAGGTCTCCGTCTTCTTTGTCGGAATGGTGGTGTTGCGCGGAATCATCGACGTTGCCACACCGCCCAGCGTTTCGATGGCCAGGGTCAGCGGCGTTACGTCGAGCAGAAGCAGGTCCTTCACTTCACCCGCCAGCACGCCCGCCTGCACTGCGGCGCCGATCGCGACGACCTCATCGGGATTCACACCCTTATGTGGCTCCTTGCCGAAGAGGTCTTTCACGATCTGCTGAATCCGCGGCATGCGCGTCTGTCCGCCGACCAGCACCACTTCGTCGATCTTGCTGGCATCCACGCCCGCATCGGCCATTGCCTTCTTCGAAGGCTCGATCGATCGCTGGATGATGTCCTCGACCAGTTGCTCCAGCTTGGCGCGGGTCAGTTTCTTGACGAGGTGTTTCGGACCGCTTGCATCAGCCGTCACGAAGGGGAGGTTGATCTCCGTTTCCACGGCCGTCGAGAGCTCGATCTTGGCGCGCTCAGCTGCGTCCTTCAGACGCTGCAGGGCCATTTCGTTGCCCTTCGAACTCAGATCGAGCCCTTCGTCTTTCTTGAACTCGTCGATCAGCCAATCCACGATGCGCTGGTCGATATTGTCGCCGCCCAGGTGGGTGTCGCCGTTAGTCGACTTCACCTCGATCACGCCTTCGCCGACTTCGAGGATGGAGATGTCGAAAGTACCGCCGCCAAAGTCATATACGGCGATGGTCTCTTCCTTCTTCTTGTCCAGCCCATAAGCCAACGCCGCAGCCGTAGGCTCGTTGACGATGCGCTTTACATCGAGTCCGGCAATGCGGCCGGCGTCTTTCGTCGCCTGGCGCTGCGCGTCGTTAAAGTAGGCCGGAACCGTGATAACGGCCTCGGTGACCGTGCCGCCAAGGTAGTCTTCCGCCGCTTTCTTCAGCTTCTGAAGGATCATGGCCGAAACCTCGGGCGGCGTGTAGTCCTTGCCCTGGGCCTCGACGACGATGTGGTCGCCGACCTTCTTCACCTTGTACGGAACCATCTTCATTTCGTCGCTCACTTCATCGAAGCGGCGGCCCATGAAGCGCTTGATCGAATAAACCGTGTTCAGCGGATTAGTGATGGCCTGACGCTTGGCAACCTGGCCGACTAGCCGTTCTCCGCTCTTGGTGAAACCGACGACCGAGGGGGTCGTCCGTCCGCCCTCTTCGTTGGCGATTACCTTCGGCTCGCCGCCTTCCATAACCGCGACGACCGAGTTGGTTGTTCCTAAATCGATACCAATAATCTTTGCCATTGGTGCTCCTGAAATGTTGCGTACTTGCGCTCGATTGCGAAGTCTAGTCTCGCACTTGAGTGACTTATTGTCAATGTATCTGATGCAGCAGATCGCAGGCAGGATGCAGGTTCTCGGGTGGGACTCCTCGCGGGCGTCTGCCGTTGCCAAACGCTGCCAAACAATGGCAAGCGTCCGAAACAGATAATTAGACGTAACTCATTCCATCCATTGGAACAGCAGCCGAAAATACCTGGCCGATCATTTCGCCGAAGCGAATAAAATAGAAATAGGTTCGAATAATAAATAGGTTCGAATAGAAGTTAGGTTTAGAGGTCCGCTCCGGTAGCCTCAGAGCAATGAAAGGCTTGGATTCGTAAGGGCGCGGCTTCAGCCGGCCGTAAGCTGCTGTGAATCAATGCGGCTTTAGCCGCCGAGGGAAAAATACCAGTGTAACTCCAATGGATACAATGGGTTCCAATTAGTAGCCTTAGAATGAATCGGTTACAAACTATAGAGATAACTCCTATGGTATCTGGCAGTTACAAGCCATGAAAAAGAAGGGGGAGGGGGGCTGTCAGCCGAGACGCGAACTTCACCGCGCCTTTGTTTCTGGTGGGAAAATGGCGGCCGCGACCTCCTGTGGAGGGCATTGTGCCCCGGAGGAGGAGCCGGAGTGCTGGCCGAAGATGTATGCCGCTTTCTCCCGCCGCTTTCGCTAAGCGGCGGAATCCTGCCGGCGGGTATAAGCTATTGGCGTGATTCCGTCCCTGCGTCAGGACTTCAATTCGCGCTTCCGCCCTGAATCCTACCGGATGTTGCTGCGCAATCTCGACGCATGCACACGGTCGCACGTGAGTTTTCGGGTAGCCGAGACTCCGACATTTCTCCCCAAAGAGCTGTTGGATGAAATGGCAATGATCGGCGCGGAGTTGACGTATCGTCTGGTAGACGACCGGGATTATCTTGCCGCATCGAGCAAGGCAATCCCTGAAGCATATCGTGCCGCGGACGAGACGCCGCATCCCCACTTCATGACGGCGGATTTCGGCTTGGAGCGCGAGGCGGATGGGAGGCTGTCTCCGCGCCTGGTGGAGTTGCAGGCATTTCCGTCCGTGTATGCCTATCAGTACGTGTTGGCGGAGAACTATCGTTCGGCCTTCGCCCTCGACCTGAACCTCAACGCCTTCCTCGGCGGCCACACGGAGTCGAGCTTCTGGAAGCTGATGCAGGGGGTGATCCTGCGTGGGCATCACCCGGAGCATGTCGTGTTGACCGAGATCGATCCCCTGCATCAGAAGACACTGCCCGATTTCCGGGTGACGGAGGAGCGGCTGGGGATTCGCATCGTCGATATCGCCGAGGTGGTTCCCGAGGATCGGCCCGGAAAGCTGCCCCGGCTCTGCTACCGCGAAGGAACCCGACTGGTGCCGATTCATCGCATCTACAACCGCGCCATTGTTGATGAACTGATCCAGAAGAAGGTTCACCTGCAGTTTGACTACCGCGAGCAGTTCGATGTGGAGTGGGCCGGCCATCCCAACTGGTACTTCCACATCAGCAAGTTCTCGATTCCATATCTGGACCACCCCTGTGTGCCTCCCGCGATCTTCCTGGACCAGTGGTTCAAGCAGGGGGGTAGTGATCGGCTACCGAAGGATCGAGACCAATGGATCCTGAAGCCGCTGTTTTCATTTGCCGGCAAGGGAATCCAGTTTGCGCCTACCAATGAGGATCTGGCTGCGATTCAGCCACGGGATCGTCACAATTATCTGTTGCAGCAGCGGGTGAAGTTCGAGAACGTGATCGAGACGCCACACGGACCCACACAGCCCGAAGTGCGCATCCTATATCTGTGGGCCGATGGCGGAAGCCTGGAGCCTGTGTTACCCCTGGTGCGCCTCGGCCGGGGGAGGATGATGGGTGTAGACCACAATCGCGATCTGGAATGGGTCGGAGCGTCTGCGGCATTTCAGCCACCTTCGCCCCGGTAAAACTGTACCCCGCGTCTATTTTCTATGTTACCTTGGGTTTTCGGTGTAAACTTTGGTAATTCCGTAAGGACGTTCGATCAGATACCCTTAAGAGAAGCCGATAGGGTTGGTCGGTTGTGGGGGCTAAAGTGCTTGCAAATATAACTGAATTAGAAATCGAGCGTGTGGCTCCGGAGGCTCCGGACGGACTGCGAACCGCAGTGCGCTTTCCTTTGTCCTTGCCCGTGCATTTGATGGTGGATGCGAAACAATACGAGGCCGTAACGAACAATATCTCCGCGAATGGGGTGCTTCTGCATCTGGACGAGTTGCTGGCGCCCGGTACCGTGGTCGAGTTCCTGATCGAAATCCCCGAGGGGACGATCGCCCCGAATGCAACCGCGGCAGTGCATTGCACAGGCAGGATTGTGCGCTCTTACAACGAGTCTTCGGAGACATACGCCGCAGCCGTGATCGATGAATATAGTTTTCAGTAGTTGCCCGCAGGACGCGAAGATTTATGGCTGACATCATTCCGGGAAGCAAAGAAGAAGCGCCGCCGAGTGAGGGTTCGCCCGGAACTTCGGAGCGGCCGCTCGTTCGTATCCTGTTGGCAGACTCGCAGGCGATCTATCGCGTTGGTATGCGCAAGGTTTTTGCGCTGGAAGACGATCTGCGGGTGGTAGCCCAGGTCGATCGAATGGAGAATCTGATTGCTGCTCTGGAGCGCCATCCTGCGGATGTTCTGGTGCTTGAAAGCAACTTGATCATCGGCACCACGAACGCTATTCCGGAGATTGTTCGCGCGGCTCCCGATATCAAAATCATTGTGCAAACCGCAGGCGCGGACGAGGCGAATACGGTGGAGCTTTACCGGCGTGGGGTGCGCGGAATTATTCCCCGGTCCATTTCGCCCGATTTGCTGGTGAAGTGCGTGCGCAAGATCGGCGCCGGAGAAACCTGGATCGATAACCAGTCGGTGAACTGGGTGATCGAGGCGTACCGGTCGCAAGCTACCGCGATTACCAATCCCAAATCGCAGCCCCGGCTTTCTCCAAAAGAGCTTTCCATCATCGCCTGCATCACTCAGGGCAAGCGCAACAAGGAGATTGCCTTCCAGCTAGGCACGACCGAGCAGGTGATCAAGAACTATCTGCGCAAGATCTACGACAAGCTGGGTGTTTCAGACCGGCTGGAACTCGCGCTCTACTGCCTTCACCACCAGATCCACAAGAGGGCCAAAGAGCTGGAATCGACCGTCGATCAGCCCTCCATCGACGGCGTGGCGGACGACTCAAGCGCGCGCTAAGACGCCTTTCCTCACCGTAGTAAATTAGCTCTGGTAAGCTCGTGTGGAGGCGCTGCACGGGCCTGTCCATTTCGGTATGTCGAGCCCTATCAGGAGCCTCACCCCGCAGCAGCGCCATGCATTTATTGCATGCTTTCTGGGTTGGTCGCTCGACGCCTTCGATTTCTTCATTCTTGTCTTCTGTGTTTCGGCCATCGCTGGAGATTTTCACGCCAAACCTTCATCGGTAGCCGAGGCGCTGTTTCTGACGCTAGCTTTTCGACCGGTCGGAGCGTTTCTGTTCGGCGCGCTTGCGGATAAGTACGGACGGCGTCCAGCGCTGATGCTCAATATTGCCTGCTACTCCTTTTTCGAGGTGGCGTGTGCCTTTGCGACATCCCTGCATGGGCTGTACTGGTTGCGTGCGCTCTTTGGGATCGCCATGGGCGGTGAGTGGGGTGTGGGCGCGGCGCTGGCTTTCGAGACGCTACCGAAAGAAGGGCGCGGCTTCTTTTCCGGCCTGCTGCAGGAGGGGTACGCGGTGGGGTATCTGACGGCGGCGGCGGCGTATGCGCTGCTGTTCCCGCTCTTCGCCCAGATGAACTGGCATGGGCACGTGGTGGGCTGGCGAGGCCTGTTTATTGTGGGCGCTGCGCCGGCACTGCTGGTCTTCTACATTGGCCTGAAGGTGGAGGAGTCACCGGTTTGGCGTGCGCGCGGGGCGGCGAAGGCGAGAGACCCAGAGCACGTGAAGATGGGACTTGCGAATGGGATTCGTCAGTATACTCCGACATTCCTGTTTCTCATTCTACTGATGGCCTGCTTCAATGCCTTCTCGCACGGCACCCAGGATTTATACCCAACGTTCCTTGAGAAGGACCATCATTTTTCAGCGGCGCTCACAGGCGCGGTGGGAATTGTTTACAACGTCGGTGCGCTGCTGGGAGGCGTGTTCTTTGGAGCCCTGTCTGAGCGCTTTGGACGCAAGCGCACAATCATCGCAGCCGCGTTATTGTCGCTGCCGATGATTCCGCTTTATGCCCTGGGACATTCACTTTATGTTCTGGCGGGCGGCGCGTTTCTGATGCAGTTTATGGTGCAGGGAGCCTGGGGAGTTGTGCCCGCCTACTTGAGTGAACTCTCGCCCGGCCCGGTGCGAGCGACCTTTCCTGGCCTCGCTTACCAACTTGGGAACCTGATCACTTCACGCAACTCTGTCCTGCAGGCGCGGGCCGCCGAGCGCTTCGGTGGCTATGGCAAGGTTCTGGCGGTGACGGTGCTGCTGGTCGCCTGCTGCCTGGCGGTGGTTACATCCTTCGGGCGCGAGTCACGAGGAGCGGATCTGACCGTTTAGTTCAGGCTGTTATCTGCGCAGCAGGGCTTCAACGGCTCGCAAGTCTTCTTCCGTATCGACCCCGATCGTATCGAACGGCGTATCGGCAACGTAGATATCGATTCCGTTTTCGAGAAACCGAAGCTGCTCGAGTTTCTCGGCGGCCTCGAGCCTGCTTGGCGGAAGTCCGGGAAATTTTTTGAGCGCGCTTTTTCTGTAGGCGTAGATGCCGAGATGTTTGCGATATAGGATGCCGCCGACGCTGTCGCGGTCATAGGGCAAAGGGGCGCGGGAAAAATAAAGAGCGCGTCCATTGACAGCGGTGACTACCTTGACGGCGTTGAGATTATAGATCTGGTCGGGCGAACACGGAGTCGCGAGTGTGGCGACCTCCACCTCACGCCGCGCCATCGGCTCAAGCAGCGCAATAAGATGCTCAGGACGAATCAGGGGTTCATCGCCCTGTATATTGACGTAGATGTCAGCGGCGATCGACTCGGCGACGGCGTGAACGCGATCCGTCCCGCTGGCGCAGTCGACGGGAGTGAATACGGCGGGCAGGTTGTGCTCCTGGGCGAAGGCGAGGACTTCGTCCGAGTCGGTGGCGATAAGCACCTGGTCGAGAAGGGGACAGGCTCGCGCCGCGCGGTAGACCCAGGCGATCATGGGTTCCCCGGCGATTTCGCGAAGCACTTTGCGGGGCAATCGCGTGGAGCCGAGACGCGCAGGGATGACGGCGAGAATTCGTTGCTTCTGGATTTCCTGCTCTGCGGTGCCGGGCTCAACCAAGTCGAAATTCCTCGGGAATGGTTCGCAAGTGCCAGTGTAATGCAGAGAATCAATGGCATTTGGCGCCGATGTCTATACGTATAGACAGGAAATCCCTTGCGCCGTGCCATGCCAAGCCGTTAGTGTTTGTCCTTGGCGTCCCATCATCGCCGGGCGCGCCGATACTTTCGCAGATAAGGCAGGACAACGCGCGCATGGCTTCTCCGATCATCTCTGACCAGAATCTCGATTCGACTCTTCGCGAAGATCGCGAATTCCCCGCACCTGCGGAGTTTGCCGCCAAGGCGCATGTCCGCAGCCTGGCCGAGTACGAAGAGTTGTACGCAAGGTCGATTGCCGATCCGGAGGCATTCTGGGAGAGCGCCGCGCGCGAACTGCACTGGTTCGCGCCCTGGACGAAGGTTCTGGATTGGGATTTGCCTTGGGCGAAGTGGTTTGTAGGCGGGAAAATCAATATTTCCTACAACTGTCTCGACCGCCATGTGCATAACGGCAAAGGAGACAAGACGGCGATTTTGTGGGAGGGCGAACCTGGAGAGGTGCGCAAAGTAAGCTACGGCGAACTGCTGGCCGATGTGCAGAAATTTGGCAATGCGCTCAAGTCGCTCGGCATCAGGAAAGGCGATCGGGTTGCGGTTTACATGGGCATGACTCCGGAGCTGGCCGTGGCGGTTCTGGCCTGCGCCCGCATAGGGGCCGTGCACTCGGTCATCTTTGGAGGATTCGCCGCGAATGCCATCGTGGATCGCGTGAATGACGCTGCCTGCGTGGCCATCCTGACCCAGGACACGTCCTATCGCCGCGGTGGCGAAGTGAAACTGAAGGCGACGGTGGATGAGGCGATTGTGAACTGCCCTTCAATAAAAAACGTCGTCGTTTACAAGCGATCCGGCTCGGAGATCAAGATGCAGCCAGGGCGCGATCACTGGTGGCACGATCTGGTTGCGGCTGCGGACTCGGAATGTGCTGCCGAGCAACTCGACTCGGAAGATCCGCTGTATATCCTTTACACCTCGGGGACGACGGGCAAGCCCAAAGGTTTGGTGCACACGACGGGCGGCTATTCCGTTCAGACGTATCTGACCAGCAAACTGGTCTTCGATCTGAAAGAGGATGATGTTTACTGGTGCTCGGCGGACATCGGCTGGGTCACAGGACATTCGTATGTCGTTTACGGAATTCTGCAAAATGGCGTGACGACGCTGATGTACGAGGGAGCGCCGAACTTTCCGGAGCTGGACCGGTTTTGGAAGATCATCGATGACCACAAGGTCACGGTTTTCTACACGGCCCCGACAGCGATTCGCGCCTTTATCAAATGGGGCGATGAGTATCCGCTGAAACATAGCCTGGCCAGTCTGCGATTGCTGGGCTCAGTGGGCGAGCCGATCAATCCCGAAGCGTGGATGTGGTATCGCGAGGTGATCGGCAAAGGCCGCTGCCCGATTGTTGATACGTGGTGGCAGACTGAGACGGGCGCAATCATGCTGACACCGCTTCCCGGAGCGATTCCAACAAAGCCGGGTTCTGCGACACGGCCCTTTCCCGGAATTATGCCGGAAGTTGTTACAAAATCGGGGGAACCGGTCCCAGCAGGGCACGGCGGGCTGCTGGTGATCCGCAAACCGTGGCCTTCGATGGCGCGAACCATCTACAACGACCCCGAACGGTATGTGAAGCAGTACTGGACCGAGATACCCGGCTCGTACTTCACAGGCGACGGCGCCAGGCGTGACAAGGATGGGTACTACTGGTTGATGGGACGAGTAGACGACGTAATCAACGTGAGCGGCCACCGGCTGGGGACGATGGAGGTCGAATCCGCCTTGGTGGCTCATCCTAAGGTGGCCGAGGCCGCCGTGGTGGGGCGTCCGCACGATATGAAAGGCCAGGCAATCGCCGCGTTCGTAACGCTCGAAAGTGGACACGAGGCCTCACCTGAATTGAAAGACGAGTTGCGCGCCTGGGTGGCGAAGGAGATCGGCGCCCTCGCGCGTCCCGACGATCTTCGATTTACCGAACAGTTGCCAAAGACACGGTCTGGAAAGATCATGCGCCGCCTGCTGCGCGAATTGGCCACGAACGGAGAGATCAAGGGCGACACAACCACGCTCGAAGACTTCACCATCATCGCCAAACTGAGAGAACAGGACGAGTAGGAAACGGCGAGTCCCGCGATAACGTCTCGCGAAAAATCAAAGGGCGAGACGAGCTGTAAAGATTTCTCTTCCGAACCGTCCCTCGGCGGGTAGATAATTTGTCGTCTTCGGAGGCGAGTATGAAACTCAAACTGTTTCTTGCTGGATTTGCTGAGATCGCGTTGAGCGTTGCCGTCTTCGCCCAGGCCGGTGGCGGTGGTGGGGGCGCGGCTGCTGGCGCCACTACTGCGAGCGCGAACCATAATGCGGAGCTGTCGAGCGGCGTAGGCAAATATGCCAATTTTGACCAGTTAGCGACGCATCAGCATGGAGGAGTGTATTTCATGGGGAAGGTAGCCATCGATGGCGGAACTCTTCCGTGGGATCCGATCCCGGTCATCGTCGATTGCAAGGGCATTGTGAAGTACAACTCTCAGACGGATACAAAAGGAACCTTCGCCATCGAGAACTCTGGCCGCATAACGACAACTTCTGAGGTCGCTCCGCAGGTGGGTGATGCGAAACAAGCCATCGCCTCGCAGCTCGTGGGATGCCAGGTCAGAGCATCGCTGGCTGGCTTCCGATCGAGTGCTGTTACTATCGCCAACGGGAACCTGATGGACAATCCAGATGTCGGCACAATCACCCTGCACCTGGACGAGCATGCGGCAGGCTACGCAGTGAGCCCTACGACAGCTTCGGCTGCCAGGGACGCGATAAAGAAGTTTGACAAGGCCCGCTCCGAGTCTGATAAGAATCCGGACAGCGCACAGCATGACCTGGAAAAGGCGGTCCAGATTGATCCCAAGTTCGCAGAAGCCTGGTATCAGCTCGGCAAGCTGCAGGAGAAGACGAAACCGCAGGATGCCCTGGCGTCATTTGAGAAGGCTATCGCCGCCGACCCACAATTTGTCCCGCCATACGAACCGATGGCTGAGCTGGCCGCGTCCCAGAAGAAGTGGCAGGAAGTTGCCGACGCGGCAGATCACTACCTGAAACTCGATCCTGTCGGCACCCCGCAGATCTGGTATTACAGCGCTGTGGGGAATTACAACATTGGCAAACGGGATATCGCGGAAGAGAGCGCAAAGAAGTCGCTGGCCATGGATCCACAACACCTGGCGCCGAACACTGAGCAGCTGCTTGCGGTGATACTCGCCTCTAAGGGCGATTATGCTGCAGCGCTCGGCCACTTGCGCAATTGCCTTACTTACACGCCAAATGGGCCAAACGCAGATCTGATGAAGCAGCAGATCGCCCAGCTCGAGAAGGTTGTCCCAGGGAAATAAGAAGGGGGGCAGCGGATGCTGCATCTGTTCCCGCAATTATTGCCAAGACGGCATACTACAGGCGCTGATTCATAGCGAAACCGAAGGCAGCGCTTGCTTAGATGGGACTAGAAATCCACGTGCGCGCGCACACCGGGAACCCATACCGGGCCGCGATCGCGGTTGTAGCCTGGATTGTCGATGTGGGTGAGCCCAATGGAAACAAATAACCCCGTGTGGACGTGGTGCGTGTAATAGCCTTCAACAATATTTTCGCGCCCGTAATTGAGCCGCCCGTCTCCAAGCAGAAACCCCGAGCCCCCGTCGGCGAGATATATCTGGTGGTATTTCTTAATGGCGTTGCTGACGAAGGCAACGCCGATCTTGTCCACAGGATGATGCCATCGCGATCCTGAATAGTCTCCGCCGAAAGATACAGTTTGATCGTCTTCGGTGTAGGCAAAGGATTCATGCGCCCCTTCGTTCCAGCCCACACGGCTGAATATCCGAAGGTTCTCCGTCAGCTCCTGCCAGTTGTTCCATGCGAAACCATACTTCACGGTGTCGAAAGGCGCGTTGTGCGCGATTTCCGGCGTGGGTGTTTTGCCGTCCAGGTATGCATTGATCGCGTCCTTGTAAACGCCCATGTGCGCATTGTTCACGAAGCTCAAGATCCGCGTCGCGCCATGCCTGCCGGGGATGAATGATTTCCTCAGCTCAAATTCCATATTCTGGGCGCGGGCGCGGGTAAACGCCCAATCCAGATCAATGCCATTGGCGACGGTTGGCATCGCGGCAAAGCCGTAGCGCGCGCTCCAGTTGCGGTCGTCATACTCCAGAACCGCTGCTACCGTGTATCCGCGAGTATCTGCGGCGTAGTCCCAAGCGCCATTATTGTCGATGGTCCAGTTGGTGAACTGTAGATGGCTGTCGCTCCCGACCGGATTGATGTCGAAGAGGTCAGGCAGAGTCATTTTGCCGATGCGGAACTCGAAGCGGCGAACGGGGACTTTCGTCGCCAGGCCCAAATAGCTGCGGTCGGCGTCGACCATCTCGTTGGTCAACCCGATCGTTTGATGAATCTCTCCACGCGCCAGGTAAGGCGCGGAGCCGAGATTCGGATTACGGACGACATCGAGATTTGTGAATCCCGCGAGGCCAAGGGCCTGGCTGAGGCCGCGTCCACCAGCGCTTTCAGCATCGACAATGAGGTCGGTGTTGTAGCGCAGATTTCGATGCGGCTGGAACGCGGAATAAAACGTACCAACGAACGATACTTTGGGTTCAACAGGGGGCAGGAAACTGTTCGTTCCCTCGTATGGTGAGTGGAAGCGCGCATTCACCTGACCAATGCTGTTCGCCTGCCCGCCCAGGTAGTATCTCGTGTTGTCCGGATGCGGAAAGACTGTCACGTCTTCAGCGGAGGGTGAGGAAACTTGTTGACGGGAGCCGCGATCGCCTTCCGAGTCGATGCCCGCGAAATCGAGCCGATCGTCAAGGATAGGTGCATAGGAAAACGGTGCAACCGGCTGTTCTGGAAGAGGCGCGTTCGGCAATGCTGCGAGCGACTGTGCGCCAGCGGAATGCAGGCACAGCAGCAGACAGGGGATTGCAACGAAAAAACGCACAGTTTCCTCCCGGGGGCGCGCCCGTGTTCCGCGCTCAGCGCCAATGGATACAAAGAACGATGATCGGTTCTCAAGATTGCAGGGTTGTTACAGCGGACGAATATCCCTGCGAAAACAAAGCACTTGTCATGGCATTAGCTATCGCGGACAGGCCAGATCCAGCGAGGCTTTACATCCCTGCATATATTTTGTACCATATCCCCCTATGATATAGACAAGAGAAAAATCATGACACATACAGATCGGGATAAACAGAAACTGGTAGCGCGCATCCGACGAATTCGCGGGCAGGTGGACGCGATTGAGCGCTCACTTTCAACCGGAGACGACTGCGCGGATGTCCTGATGCTGCTGGCCAACGTGCGGGGCGGCATCAACAGCTTGATGGCGGAGGTGCTGGAAGACCATATTCGCCACCACATGTTGTCGACGGAGAAAAGCGCAATAGCGCCGACGGAGCTTGCAGAGGACTTGATCGACCTGGTGCGGGCGTATTTGAAGTAGAGACTCGACGAGCACAGCAGTCTCGCGACTGATCCGGGACTCGGCCCGAAACAGGTCGGTCCAAAAGATTTCATCGAATCAATGGCGGAGTCGTTCCAGGGATTGCGTCAACGAAACGGTGAGTATGCGTAGCACGGTTTCATCGAGCTTTTTGCCGGCGGAGGTGAGGTAAAAGACGTCGATTGCCATCTCCCCCTCGGTATCGATCAGTGCAACCTCGATATTGCAGTCGCATTCTGCGAAACTCTTGGCGATTTCACGCAGCAGCCCGGTGGTATCCTGCGCGACTACCTGCAGGAGCGTGCTATGCGTTGAGGATTCGTTATCGAACTCGATGCGTGTCTCGACTGAGACCTTGGCCTGAGCGCGCCTTCCTGAGTGGCTGCGTGAGCGCAGCAGCTTCTCGACCGGAACACGCTGTGCGGCCACGTCGCGGATGCTCTGTAGAAAGCGTTCGATCTCAGAAGGGTTGAGGGCCAGAGTCTGAAACGGGTCTGTGAATTGAAAGGTATCGACGATGATTCCGGCTGCGTTCGAGAACGCATCCGCCTTGACGATGTTCATACCCCAGGCGGAGAGCGCGCCGGCCATATCGGCAAAGAGCAGTGCACGGTCGGCCGAAATAAGCGTGATCTCATTCAACTGGCGAACGGTTCGGAAGGAAAGCTGGGCGGGTTCCTGCGGGAGGTCGAGCACCATCTGAAAGTGACCGCGAATTTGCTCAGGTGGGCGGGTTTGCAGATAGCGTTGCGGCAGGCCTTCAAGGAAAGTTCGCAGCTCCTGGGCTCGGTCAGGGACCAGCGCGACGATGCGAGTGAGGAGAGCCGGATCGGCATCGACATGGTAGCGAACCTCATCGACGCTGCGGTCGAGAAAATTCGACGCCCCCATGTAGAGCTGCCAGAGGTTTTCCGCTTTCCATGGCGACAGCGAGTCCGGCGCCACCGACTTGATATCGGCATAGGTCATCAAGGCGAGCATCTTGAGCTGTGACTGCGAGCCGATTTTTTCGGCGAAGGCGCGGATAGTCTCGGGCGCGAAAATATCGCGCCGCATCACAACCGACATTTCCAGGTGATTGCGGATGATGCGACGGACGATTTCGCGCTCTTCGGAGTCGAATTCGAGACGGGCAAAGACGCTTTCGGCCAGCTCGACGCTTTGATTGGCGTGGTCGCCGGAACGACGCGCTTTGCCAGTGTCGTGCATGAGCACAGCAAGGAAGAGAAGATCGAGGCGTTCGATCTCCGACAGCAGTGCTGAGAAGCGCTTCTCCCAGTCGTGGTGTGGTTGGCGCAGCAGGTGAACGTTGTCGATGACAAGAAACGTGTGTTCGTCGACAGTGTAACGGTGGTAGGAATCGCGGATGACGAGAGAGTCGATCCCATGGAACTCGGGGATGAGCAGCTCCAGAATGCCGAGCGCGTGCATGGTTCGCAGCGCATGGGCGGCGTAAGGGCCGAGCAGGACTTCGCGTAGGCAATTCCACAGAAATGGGCCTTCCGGCATCTGAACCGCGAGCACCGGAAGGCTCTCGGCGATGCGGTCTTCGGCGCTCTGGCTCAATTTGTAGCCACGCAGGGCGATCTGGCCAAAGATGCGCAGAATCGCATCGCCATCGATCTCGGTGGCTGATTCGTCAAGGTCAAGACGGCCATGTTCGAGGAAGAAATCGGTACCGGCGATTGGGGTGCGTTTGCGGCGAAATTCTTTGTAGAAAGAACGCCGTGCGGGTGGCAGATCGTCGATGAGCAGCGAGGCGCGGCGATAGATCGTGCGTGCGTGACGATAGTAGGTGCGCATCCAGTAGGCCGGGTCGGCCGATCCCAATGTTTCAAGGCCGACGCTTTGCGCCGCAGCTTCATCCTGGGCATGCCAGTCGAGGGTATTGTCGTCGCGCCGATTGCGATAGTGCAGAAAACATCGGGCCGCAGCGAGGAAGTCGAAAGCCGATTCGCGCTCGTTGTGTGTCGCGTAGAAGGCGTTGGCCGAGGGCTTGGGCCATGCCTTTTCCGCCCGCAGGGAGGAAAGTAGAGAAAGCCATTGCGCCAGGTGGTAGTCTCGCAGGCCGCCCGGACACTCCTTGATGTTGGGTTCGAGATGAAAGATGGTGTTGCCGTATTTCGCGTGCCGCGTTCGGGCGATCTCGGAGAGATTCTGCACAATGGTATCCCACTCGCGCAGGGCGAGAGCGGGAAGCAGCTCCGCTTCAAGACGCTTGTAGAGCGCCAGGTCACCGCCGATAAAACGGCGGTCCAGGAGCGAGACGGTGAATTCGAGGTTGTCGGGATCGACGCGATCGCATTCCTTCAGCGTGCGCGTGGCAGGACTGGCGCGTAGGCCGACATCCCACATCGCCTGTGTGGCGCTGCGAATAATGTCGTGATGGTCGCGTTCGACGCTGTCGTTGGCGCAAAGATAAAGCACATCGACATCGGAATAGGGAAAGAGTTCTCTGCGGCCAAACCCGCCAGTGGATACGAGAGCAATGTTCAGCCGGTCCGGGCTCCCCGAGACGGCGGCCCAGATCTGACGGACGAGGTTGTCGACCACGGCCGCACGGCGACGGATGGTCGCGGAGCCGTCCGCGGCGCGCTCGAAGGCCCGGCGTAGGTCGGCGCTTTCCTGTTGATACAGGTCTCTCAGCTGCACAAGGGATAGCGAGTCAGGAGTCATTCGCGATTCAAGAACTCTCTGGCAAGGAACTTTCCGGCTGAACTTTCAGAATAGACTGGTACTGGAATCGTCGATGGCGAATCGGCGATGCGTCGTTTGATGCCTTCCTTTACCGCGCCAGGAAAGCTGCTCAGCTGTTCAAGTCCTGAATGCGGAACTCGTCTCTGTCCCTAAAGTGCGGAAGGGCCGCGTTCGTCGTTACGGATACGAATGGCGTCATCAATCTTGGAGCGAAAGATCTTGCCATCTCCAATTTTGCCGGTACGCGCCGAAGACAGAATGGCCTGCACGGCTTTTTCGGCGAGCTCGTCGGGAACCACCATCTCGAGTTTTATCTTAGGGAGAAGGTCGACCGTATATTCGCGGCCGCGATAAAACTCGGTGTGGCCCTTTTGGCGGCCGTGACCGCGTGCTTCCAGTATGGTCATGCCCTCGATGCCGATTTCCACGAGAGCGTCTTTGACCGCATCCAGCTTCGACGGTTGAATCACCGCTTCTATCTTTTCCATAGCTCCAGTCCCAGAGAAAGAAGAGTATCAGGTTTGCGCAGATCAGGAAGCAAAGTCATAGCCTTCCTCGCCATGCTGGTTGAGATCCAGGCCTTCGAGCTCCTCTTCAGGGGTGACGCGCAAGCCAATCGCGAGGTCGACGATCTTAAGCAGGATCAGCGTTCCAACGATAGAAATGACCCACGCGATGGAAATGCCGACAAGCTGGTTTAGCAGCTGGTGCCAGTTGCCCTCGATGGCGCCTGAGGGAAGCGCAGCGCCGGTCTTGGAATCTTTGAAGATGGGGTTGATGACGCTCGAGGCAAACACGCCGGTCAGGATCGCGCCGATCGTTCCACCTGCGCCGTGAACGCCGAAGGCATCGAGGGAATCGTCATAGCCGAACCAGGACTTGACCTTGACGACCATGAAATAGCAAAAGGCGCCGGCGACGAGTCCGATGACGATAGCCGATATGGGCTGGACGAACCCTGCTGCGGGAGTAATGGCAACCAAACCGGCAACCGAACCCGATATTGCTCCCAGGGCGCTGGGCTTGCCATTGCGAATCCATTCGGCGAGCGCCCAGCTCAATGCAGCTGCAGCAGCAGCAAAGTGGGTATTTACGAAGGCGCTGGTAGCGAGAGGCGACGAACCCAGCGCGCTGCCTGCGTTGAAGCCGAACCAGCCGACCCAGAGAAGACAGGCTCCAATGAAACTAAGTACGACCGAGTGTGGCGGCGTGGGTTCTTTGGGGTAGCCGACCCGTTTGCCCAGATACAGTGCGCAAACCAGCGCCGAGACTCCGGATGTGACGTGAACGACGGTTCCTCCGGCAAAGTCTAGACAGGGGAAGCGGCCTCCGAGCGAGGCGTTGAGCAATCCGCCCTTGCCCCAGACCATATGTGCCATGGGCGAGTAGACGACGATCGACCAGAGGGTGAGGAACGCGGCCATAGCGCTGAATTTCATGCGTTCGGCAAACGCCCCGGTGACCAGCGCAGGCGTGATGATGGCGAACATCAGCTGGTAAATCATGAATGTCTGCAGCGGAATCGTTGCGGAGTAATCCGGATCTGGCGTCAAGCCGACTCCGCGCAGAAAGACGTTATGCAAACTGCCGATGAAACTGGTGCCCGGACCGAAGGCCAAACTGTAGTTCAAAAGTGCCCATAATACGCTGATGATGGCCATCATGGCGAAGCTTTGCATCATGGTCGAAAGCACATTTTTCTTGCGCACCAGGCCGCCGTAAAAGAGTGCCAGCCCGGGGCCGGTCATCATCAAGACCAGAGCGGCGCTCGTCAGCATCCAGGCATTGTCAGCCGAAGACTGGGCCTGGGCTACCTGGGACTCGAGTTTCGAGATGCGGTCAGGCGCGGACGGGGCTGCGGGTGTCTGGGCAAAAAGAATCGGACTGCAACACAGAGTCAAGACCAGAAGAAGGATGAGAGTATGGCGATGCATAACGCTCCAAGCGACAGGTTGCGAAACATTGCAGCGGGCCGGTGATGTTCCGGCATCATCGATCAGGCACCGGGAATGAAACGGACCTCCATGGGACGCTTCTGTCTGCATGTCCCACGATGGGCATGACCCAGCATCGGAAATTCGTACAGGGATTGAGATACTTTTACATATTTTTCGCAATTGGCAAACAGGGAATTGCACATTCGGGGGCGGGCCTTAGAGATCCGAGAGCCTACTGCCCGCTGAGCATTCAGGTGAAGGCCACTGAGTGCGAACATGGACGCCCAGAACTCCGGCACCTGCCTGCCAGTAGTTTTTTAGATCCACGACTCGTAGTTCTGACAGTTAAATCGAGTCGAACGCAGGTATACAATTCTCTTGAGTCATTCACTATGACCCACGCGAGCAGCAGAGAAATATGCCAACTCAATCCCTACCGCCATTTGCGATGTTTCCAGCCAAAATCCTGCGCCCGACGAATTCTCAAGCTGGAGAAAAGTGTGGACGCGGTATAGTGATAGCATGAGTGACGCGATGCAGGATCGGTATCTGTTCGGTGCGCTCGAAAGCAGCGCAAAAAACCGCGAGAAGCTACAAGAGGTGAGCTACGGCTACGAACAGCCTGAGGGCATCTTCCTGACTTCGCTCGATGCTGCGATCAATTGGGTGCGCAAGAGCTCGGTGTGGCCCATGACATTTGGACTGGCATGCTGCGCGATTGAAATGATGTCCATGGGAGCTTCGCGCTTTGATGTGGCGCGCTTTGGCGCGGAGGTCTTCCGCCCCTCGCCCCGCCAATCGGATTTGATGATCATTGCCGGCCGCGTCTCGCAGAAGATGGCCCCTGTGATCCGCCGCCTCTATGACCAGATGCCCGAACCTAAGTGGGTCATTTCAATGGGCGCGTGCGCGACCTCCGGTGGCGTATTCAATAATTATGCATTGGTTCAAGGGGTGAATCAGATCATTCCGGTTGACGTATATGTCCCAGGCTGCCCCCCTCGTCCAGAACAGCTGCTATACGCCATCACCCTGCTGCAGGAGAAGATCCAGCACGAGCGGGGCAGCTTTAAGCGTGCATTGAACTTGCAGTAGTTGTATTATTTTCACAGAGTTATGCACGGGGCAGCAAAGGCTGGCTCTGGAGACATCGCGCCGGGTTCGGCGGGTGGTTCCAGAATCGCTTCTGCATAGCGATTTCTGCTGGCGCACGGATACGGGCGAATCAGCAATTTGATTTTTTGCGTATCTCTCGAAGCAACTCATTGAAGAAATTGTGCTCTCAACGTAGTAAAAGTATGGTAGCTTGAATACCGCGATAGACTTTAAGAGTTTGTTTCAACTAAAATTCATTGGTTTTTCCTGGCTTATTTTCCATAAGCCTCAAGTTCTTTTGTGTGACTTCCAAAAATGGTTGCGGAGGATAGACGCATGCTTCATCGATTTTTCAGCAAACTGAGCGGGATTCTGCTAGTGGGTTGCACCGTGGGCATCGGTGCAACCGGCATGTATGCGCAGAGCACGTCCTCATCATCGGCTGCTCCAAGTGAGCCGCCCATCTCCCGAATTGACGTTTTCATGGGCTACTCGTACATAGCGCCCAAAGGGAATGTTCAGACCGCCCTGCCAGACGGGACGACCTTTACCGGAAGCTTTGACTCGGTCAATGCCGGCGCGCTGCTCAGCGGAGCCTACTATTTCAATAAGTATGTCGGCGGCCAGATTGAACTTGGTTTCCATCCTCAGTCCGAGAACGACGGCGGTTACACCACCCAGGCCGGCATCATTTTCCGTTTCCCGGTTCAAGGGATGGTGCCGTTCGTTCATGGGCTTGTCGGTGCAGTGGATTGGCAGGGTCCGGACAATCCCCCCTTTACGACGCTTCGCTCCACGTGGGGTCCAGCGCTGACGGCTGGAGGAGGACTGGATTACAACCTTCCTTGGTTCAATCACCGCTTAGGCCTGCGCCTCTTCCAGGCCGACTACGAGTATTTCCACGTAAATTATGGTCCCCAAACCACGTATGGTGGCCGCGCCAACTCCAACGTCGCGCGCCTGAGCACTGGTCTGGTTCTCAAGTTCGGCAGCATTATTCCGCCTCCACCCGTCCAGTATGCCTGCTCGGCCACCCCGAGCGCTGTATATCCAGGCGAGCCGGTCACGATCACTGGCACGGCCTCCAACCTGAACCCCAAGAAGACCGCTTCGTATAGCTGGAGCGGTCAGGGGGTGACGGTAAGCGGCACGAGCACGACGGCCACGATCGATACGGCCAGTCTGCAGCCCGGCAGCTTCTCGGTCACGGGTCACGTAACTGAGGGAACGAAGCCCGGCGAATCCGCCGATTGCACGGCGCAATTCACTGTTAAGCCCTACGATCCGCCGACAGTAAGCTGCGTAGCCAATCCTTCCACTGTTGCGAATCCAGGCGACAGCTCGACCATTACAGCGCAAGGAGTGCAAGCGCAGAACCTTCCGCTGACTTACAGCTATACGGCTTCCGCCGGCACGATTAGCGGTTCGGGCACAACGGCAACACTCTCCACGACGGGTGCTCCGGTGGGCACGATTACGGTGACCTGCAGCGTAGCCGACAACAAGGGCGGTAACGCTTCCGCGACAACGACGGTAACGATTCCGCCGCCGCCGCCGCAGCCGCCGTCAACCCAAAAGCTGTGCTCGATCACCTTCGATCACGACAAGAGACGTCCAGCTCGCGTTGACAATGACGCGAAGGGTTGCCTCGACGATGTCGCGCTCAATGCGCAGCGTTCGTCCGATGCAAGCCTTGTTGTCGTGGGCAATTCCGCGACCGATGCCACGCTGGCCGCTCAGCGCGCAGTAAACACCAAGGCCTATCTGGTCACGGAGAAGGGAATTGACGCCAGCCGCATCTCGGTGCGGACGAGCAGCGCAGGACCTGACGAGGTGGATAATTACCTCGTGCCTGCGGGCGCCAACTTCGACCATGACAACCCGGGCACGACCGCCGTCGATGAGTCGACGGTCACACCCCAGGCCAGGAAGGCTCTTCCTGCGCGTCACCGCAGGGCGCACAAGGCTGCTGCTCCTGCGGCCGCGACCCCGCAGTAAACCGTGAGCTGAACGCACTCCCAACCGAAAAGGCTGGCCGGAATCTCCGGCCAGCCTTTTTACTTGGTGCGCCCGGCAGGGCGCACTCACTTGGAGGAGTAAGTCCTCTACACACCCGGCAAGGGGCAGTGTTAGCTGAACGGCAAGGGTGTCCACGGTGAGGTGGAATGCGGAGGAAGCAGTAGGCAAAGCGCTGCTCTGACGAACAGCCAGCGGATAGAGGCGACGCAGCGGGGTGAGCAGGCCAATAGATGCAAAGCCCAGTAGTTGCAGGGAACGTTGCGGCGTAAATCCGACAGAGATAAGCGTGAAGGTGGGTGCGCAATACCCGGGGAGATCTGGTGGTTTGGCTTAGGGCTACGGTCATCGCGAGATGGGGGGATGAGCCAGCAGAAGTCAGCAACGGCCTTACTAGCATCGCGCGAGCGGAGTGAAGGGCCAAAGGTGAAACACGGGAGTAGGACAACGGATCTGGATGCGAGTCAGAGAAGCAGAAGCTTACGCAAGTAAGGCCGGCGCGGAGGCAGATGGGCGGAACCCGTCAAGGGCCGGGTCTGGTGCCGAGACTGGTACGGCGACGGATGGAGAAACGAAACCGGAGGCAGCGCAGGGACTTCAGGAAGCTGCGCTGGAACGCAGCAACATGATGCGCGCCTACCCGCGGGTGGTGGAAAACAAAGGAGCACCGGGAGTCGATGGGCTCACGGTTCTGGAGTAGAAGCCATGGCTGCAGGCGCACTGGGCGAAGATAAAACAAGCTCTGTTGTCGGGTGAATCCATGCCTGGAGCAGTGCGCAAGGTGGAGATACGGAAGCCGCAAGGCGGGGTACGCATCCTGGGCATTGCCTGTGCGCTGGATCGCCTGATCCAACCGGCACTTCCTCAGATACTGCAACCCCTGTTCGATCCCGGGTTCTCGGAATCGAGTTATGGTTTTGGTCCCGGACGCAATGCCCAACAGGCGGTGAATGGCGCACGAGGGTATGTTGCCGAGGGTCGGCGCTGGACCGTAGATCTCGACTTGGAGAAATTTTTCGACCGAGGGGAACCATGATGTGCTGATGGCAGGAGTGGGGGGCAAAGTGAAAGACCCGGGGTGCTGAAGCTGATGCGGGGCTATCTGGAAGCGGGACTGAGGGAAGGCGGGGTAGCGAGTGCACGGAGTGAAGGGAGGCCGCAGGGCAGTCCTCTTTCCCCGCTGCTATGGAACATCCTGCTGGACGATCTGGATCGCGAACTGGAACGACGGGGTCATGGTTTCTGCCGATACGCTGAGGATGGCAACATCTACGTCCAAAGCGATAGGACAGGACAGAGGGTCAGGCAGTCCATCACGGCGTTTCTGGAGCAAAGACTCAAGTTGAAGGTCAATGCGGCCAAGAGCGCAGTGGCACGACCGTGGGAGGGGAAGTTGCTGGGCTACAGCATGACGTGGCACAAGAAAGCAAAGCTCAAGATCGCATCGCAGAGTCGCCAGCGCCTGGCAGAGAAAATCCGTCTCGGGTTTCGCCGCGGCCGCGGGCAGAGCATGCAGCCAGTCATGGAGAGACTTAATTCGGTCCTGAGGGGCTGGATAGCCTACTTCCGACTCAGCGAAGTCAAGAACGTGTTGGAGGAACTCGATGGCTGGCTGCGGCGCAAGCTGCGGACGCTGTTGTGGCGGCAATGGAAGCGTGTCTATCGGCGAGCGCTGAACCGGATGAAGGCTGGGATAGACAAGGATCGGGCGTGGAAATCGGCCACCCATGGGCGAGGCCGGTGGTGGAACGGCGGTGCCACGCATAGGAACCATGC
>Ga0210386_10000191_pt1 | contig 53882 bp, 54 predicted proteins | sample IncBWH32OmetaG_FD_160091 | JGI IMG/M metagenome (GOLD analysis project Ga0210386, IMG submission 160091) | Forest soil microbial communities from Barre Woods Harvard Forest LTER site, Petersham, Massachusetts, United States - Inc-BW-H-32-O ...
AGCATCCGCCGCGGAGCGACATCGTCGCCGAGCTCGAAGGACAGTTCGCGATGGCGCGGCTGGCGCGCGACCGTGGCTGGGATGCCGTCGCCACCGGCCAGCATTATCTGAGCGAGGGTGTCAGGCAATTACAGCTGATCCCGTTTCTGGCGCGGCTCGCGGCCGAGGCCGGCGAGATGACCGGCATCGCCGGGGTGTTGCTGGCGACCTTGCACAACCCGGTCGAGGTCGCCGAATGCATCGCCTCGCTCGATGCGATCTGGCGCGGCAATTTTGTCTTTGGCGTCGGTCTCGGCTATCGCGAGATCGAATTCGACGCGTTCGGCGTGCCAAAGGGCCAGCGCGTGCGCCGCTTCGAGCAATGCCTCGAAATCGTCAAGCGGCTATGGAGCGAGGACGGCGTCACCTTTGAAAACGACATCTGCAAACTCTCGAACGTGACCGCGACCTGCCGACCGGTGCAAAAGCCATATCCGCCGATCTGGATCGCCGCCAACAGCGACGCCGCGGTGCGCCGTGCCGCCCGCCTCGGCGACAGCCTGTTTATCAACCCGCATGCGACGATGCCGGTCATCGCTGGACAAATGGCGCTCTATCGCGCCGAACTCGCGCGCCACGGCAAGCCGTTCCCGGCGGTGCTGCCCTATCTGCGCGAAATCTATTGCGCCAGGGACAAGCGCACGGCAATCGAGATGGCCGGCCCCTACCTCGCCGAGAAGTACCGGACCTATGCACAATGGGGCCAGGACCAGGTGTTGCCGGGCCAGGATTCGTTTCGCCAGTCGCTCGAGGCACTATTGCAGGACCGCTTTGTGCTCGGCAGCCCCGAGGAGTGCTATGAGCAGTTGCGCCCGTGCTGGGAACAGGCCGGCGCCAATTTCCTGATCTTTCGCACCCATTGGAGCGGCATGCCGGTCGGCGCCGCACTCGCCAGCATGCGCCTGATCAGTGACGAGTTGCTCTCCGCCCTGCGCCACGCTAGCAAGCCCGGCTAACGCCAACGGAAGCGCAGGGCGGAAAAGCGCAGCGCCTTCCGCCTCTCCCCATCATCGGGCATGCTCCGATCGTGCCGGATTATCGTCGCAATCGGGTTCCGGGCGGGACGTTTTTCTTCACGGCGAACCTGCTCGACCGCCGGTCGGATTTGCTGGTTGAACAAATCGACGCGTTGCGGGAAGCGGTTCGACGGGAGCGCGCCCGCACGCCCTTCCACATCGACGCCTGGGTCGTGCTTCCCGACCATATGCACTGCGTGTGGACCCTGCCGAAAGGCGATGCCGACTTCCCCGGCCGTTGGCGCGCGATCAAGAAAGCGTTTTCGAAATCCGTTCGCATCGGCGAGCCGCGATCACCGGTTATGATTCGCCGGGGCGAACGCGGTATCTGGCAGCGACGATACTGGGAGCACACGATCCGTGACGACCGCGACTTTGCGGGGCACGTGGACTACACGCATTTCAACCCGGTCAAGCACGGGCTGGCCGAGCACCCGGCGGAATGGCCGCATTCCTCCTTTCATCGCTGGGTCGCCGGCGGGTTGTACCCGGCGGGGTGGATGGGCGGCAGCGGCGAGCCGCCAGAAACGGGTGAGCGGCGATGAGATCGAAGCGGCCAAGCCAGGCGCAAGCAGAACGTATTATTCCAGACCATCATTGTTGGGCCACAGCGCCTGATGTGGTCGACAGTTAGCGGCGGAAGGCGCTGCGCTTTTCCGCCCTACGCTTCCTCCGCCCGCCCAACCGCAGGTCAGGGCTCTCGCTCCCACCCGCCGCTTCGGCCTCGTCAAACATCCGGCGGATTGGCCGCATTCGTCCTTCCGCCGATGCGTCGCCGACGGGCCGTATCCGGCCGGCTGGACCCGTGGCAGCGATGAACCGCCAGCAGCAGGCGCGCGGCAATGAGATCAAGACAGCAACGCACGCGACGCACCCGGAGGCGCCCAAGGCGGAATGCGCTGCGCTGTTCCGCCCCACGCGTGCTGGGCCTTGCCGTGCTGCAATACTACCGCGACGGCGCGCCCGAAACCGGCCACATCGCCGCCGGGCATGGTCCACGGCCCCGCACCAGATTTGAATTTGCGCGCACGAAAATCACCGAGCGCGGTCAATATCGAGCGCCCGCCCGCGGACCTCGAAACGCCGGGAATAGACTGTCCTGCCCCTCAACATGTTGAATTCATTTGCTGTACGTGATCCGCATAATTTTTGTTTGATGACTTCGCGTACATTTGTCCACGTGCGCAGATAAGCGCGCTGGAGGATGGGGATGGATAAGGCCCGACAGACGGCGATCTCGACCGCGCGGCGCAAGCGCGGCGGAAAAAAGGGTTCCCTGTTGCCGATGCTGGGGGTGACGGCCGCGGCGCTTCTCGCCGGCGGCGCGAGCGCTTTTGCCACCCCGATCACCGTGTCCGGGTCTTACGACATAAGCTACGGCGCAACGCATGGCGATGGCCCGGCGATCACGCACAACCTGAAGGATCCGTTTACCGTACGCGTGCCCTTGAACGGACAGGCGAACGCGATTTTCATTACCCTCACGCCGAGCAAGGTGTGTGGAACGGGATGCGTCCAAGATAAGGCGAACCCAAAGGTCGACACGGCGAGCGGAACGGTCCACGTCGATTTCACCTTTAAGGAGCCGACCGGGGCCAGCGGCGACCTCAGCGATACCGGGGCCTACCAGGCTGATTACACAGAGTCGGCGATCCTGCGCCAAGCTTCCCTCGTCTGGTCAACGGATAATGACCCGATCAAGGTCGATTTCTCGGACGGCGCGGTTCTCCAGCTGATTCTGGGCAACAGGACCACTATCGAGTCGACGATCACCTTCCGCCTTCTGGATGCACCAGACCCTCCGCTGGATGCACTAGCCACTCCCCTGGATGCACTAGACCCGGTGCCCGAACCCGCCTCGCTCACCCTTCTCGGCACGGCACTCCTCGGCCTCGGCTTAGTGCATCGGCGGCGCAAGACCCCCTACTGCTGAGCGCGCTTCTACGCGATGCCGGCACAGGCGACGACGGATCATCGCCCGCGTCAAAATTCAAGACTTCCGGAAAATCCGATCACGCTCACCGGATCAACGGGTTAGGGTTCCCGTACGTTAAGACCGAAACACCGTCTCCCGGCGAGCGGACGCCATGGCCCCACCGCCTGGAGAGTGGAGGCGGCCGGGTTCGGCGGACTGACGCGACGCTCTGGCTAGGCGCTGGGCGGGAAGAACACCAGCATGCGGACTTCGAGGCTCTCGCGCGGGAGCGCGTCGGGTGGAGTGGTCGGGTCGTCGAAGCCGGTGTGCGCCGAGAAGCGCGCGGCGCCGTTGCGCGCCGAGTCGAAGCAGCGGATCAGCACCGCTTCGTCGGCCTGCATTTTTGGGAAATAATAATAGCGCTGGCTCGGGTTGTAGGTGATCGAATAGGTCTCGCCGGTGCGGTCCGGGTATTTGAGATCGCTGGCGATCAGGTTTTTCTCTTCGAGGCTCTGCGCGTCGCACAGGGTCAGCGGCGATTCGAGCACCGGCCCGCGGATCGGCCGCCACAGATTGTTGATCGCAAAGCGGTGCTTTAGCAGTTCCTCGGCCTCCTCGCCCATCAGGTCGCGCACCCGCTGCGGCGCCGACCAGGCGGTGTAGTCGTTGTGCACGCGCTTGGCCGGGATCTTGATGATCTTGTCCTTGGCCGACATCGCGGCGTTGCGCACGATGTGGTCGAACGCGACGGCGCGGACCGCACCCGTCGCCTGGCACATGACCCGCTCGCATTCGGGGTAGTAGATCGATTTGATCTGCTCTTCGTCGTAGAAGTTCGCGACCGCCGTCTGGTGATGCAGCAGCACAAAGCCTTCTCTGTCGAGCGACAACCGGCCGACGATCGGCCGCGCGTTGCGGATCGGCACCTGATGTTCGACATTGCGGCCGGTGCGCACCGGCGTCCCCGGCGGCAGCTCGTAATTGTAAGCGACCGGCTTTTCCGCCATCGGGGCGAGGAAGTTCAGCGGTGCGGTGATGCTGTCGAGACCGGTCGAGGCGATGCCGTCCATCATGTCCTCCGCGAGTAGCGTCAACCGTTCGATCACGTCGGCGCGACGATAAAACAGCGCAACCCGAGCGTCAAACGCGATATCCGGTAATCGGGGGCGGCGTCGCTAACGGAGACAGTCGCCGCTTCGAGGTTGCGCCAGCGCCGGCGCTCTGCGACAATTTAGCTCTCTCGAATCGTCCTCGAATCGTGGCTTTGCAGGAAGGGTCCAATGGCCGAGAACAGAGGCTATCACGCGCACGTCTACTACAATGCCGAGACCAAGCCGGTGGCGGCGCGGCTGCGGGAAACGATCATCCAACAATTCCACGTCGAGCCCGGCGGGTTCAGCGACGAGCCGCGCGGCCCGCACCCAATCTCGCAGTTTAACGTGATCTTCAAGAACGAGGAGTTTCAAAACGTCGTGCCGTGGCTGATGCTCAACCGCGAAGGGCTCGATGTATTAGTCCATCCGCTGACCGAAAGCTCGTACGACGACCACAGCAAGAATGCGCTGTGGCTGGGCACGCCGGTGCCGATGAAGCTCGACATCCTGCGCCCGACCTATCGCGCCGAATTGCTGCCGAAGGATCTGGCCCACACCGCCTGACGCCGTTTTCCGGGACCTGCGGCGACCATCAGCCGCGACGCCCGAGGTTCTTCCCGGCAACGGCGCCCCTCGATTGCCACGGCAGCCGCCCTAATCGGGCGGCCAGCGAGGGGCGGCGCCTGCCTCGCGGATCGGCGTGGTTTCAACCGCGAGCGGCTCGTAAAGTGCCAGGATGTCGGCCGCCGCCTGGGCCTCGGCGGCGTCCTCGGCCTGCACCAAAACCGCGGTCTCGCCATTCTGGATGTACCGCGCAAAGCTATGCCGCACGTCGCCCCACACCAACGGGTCCACTGCGAGCGCTTCGAGTTCGGGCTGAACCGTCGGGGGAACCGGCCCGATTTCCTTTAGAACGCGGTGCGCGAGGCGGTTGTGCGGGAAGCCTTCGGTATGCAGCCGATGGTAGGCGTCGAGCGCGATGCCGCTCGACGGAAACAGGCCGATGACAAAATTTGCCGGCATAAGGGACCCTCCGTCGCCGATGCTCGGCGGTGAACCTCTCGTTCAACAATCCAGCGACAGGAGAGTTTCCTCGGTCGTGACGCGCTATCTCGCCGCGGTTGCGGCCAATTTGTCGGCGAGGGCTACCGCCATTCGACGATGCTCCTGCAGGGTCGGGAGCGTGCTCCGGGCGAACCGCGTAAGTTGCACGTCATGCCCCGGTCGTTCCTCCTCCTGTTGGAACAGCTTTATCGCCTGGTCGTGATCGACCACCATCGCGTGAGCGTATTCGCGATCGAAAGTTCCGTCGTGCTCGTTCGCGAGTTTTTCGCGGAGCTTTTGATGTTCGATATCGAGCGTTTGCGGCGCATCAACGCCATCGGCTTGCGCAATCGTCGCCAGCCGCTCGCCAATTTTTGTATGATCGGCAATCATCCGGTCGGCAAAGCGCCGGACATCGGGGTTGGCCGATTTCTGGGCGAGCTTGCTGAGATCGATCTCGGCGAGGCCGCCATGCGCGGCGTTGCCGATAAAATCCCGGTCTCTTTTATTAAGCACGACCCGGGCCGGCGCCGTCGAGCCGGTCGCGGCCGGCGGCGCGGCCGGCTTCGTCTGGGCCATTGCCGGCGCGATCAGCCCCGATGCCGACATCAACGCGACGGTGACGATCGCCGTCAGGGTGCGCTTGCGATCCATCGCACGGTCCTCCAAATTTGGAACATATCCCTTCAACGGGGGGCCGGCGGCGCGGTTCCCCCTCGCGTCGCAGGGTCGCCGCCAGGCAAATGCCCCGGCTCTGCATGCGGTTTTGGCTTCCAAGCGTTGTTCCCGGCCGGGGGTCGTGATATCCCCGGCAGCGGTCCGGGTGATCGAGGCGTCGGGGTCGGATGAGGAATGCGGCGGGTGCGGCGATCGTGATTGTGACGGCTTCACTGGCGTTCAGCGCCGCCTGGTCGCAGACCAGCGTGATCCAGCAAAACAATGTCAGCGTCAATCACGAGGGCGCCAGCGTCACGGTCAGCGGTCAGACCGTGTCGGTCGATCTGTCGACCACCGGCGGGCGGGTTGTCGGTGACGGGCACCCGGCATCGGAAACGCGTCCGGTCGGCCCGGTTACGGCGGTCAACGTGGATGGCGCTTTTGCGCTGACGGTCAAGTCCGGGCCGCCCGGCCTGACGATCGAGGCCGACAAGAACCTGTTGCCGATCATCAAGACCGATGTGGCGAATGGACGCCTCAACATCTATACCGACCGATCATATTCGCTCGACGGCCGGATCAAGGTCACCCTCAGCTCGCCCAACGTCAGCGAAATCTCCGCCTCCGGCAGCAACCAGATCGACGGCGAGGGGCTTGCCGGCGGGCCGCTGTCGATTTCGCTGAATGGCTCCAACCACGCCGTGCTGACCGGCACGGTCTCGGCGTTGACCGCGCGGATGGCTGGGGCAAACCACCTCTCGGCGCGGCAGCTGACCGCCGATTCCGCCAATGTCACGGTCGAGGGTTCGGGCAATGCGGCGATCGACGCGCAGCAGCAGGTCGTCGCCGAGATTTCCGGCGCGGCTTCGATCTCGGTCTACGGCAACCCCAAGGCGCGCAGCACCCAGGTCAACGGCGCAGGCAAGATCACCTTCGAGTGAGAGGTGAGCAGGGGCGATGACGACCGGCGGCGTTTTTCTGGAGTTCGCCGACCGCCGCCCGCCGGTCGGCACCCTCCGCGAGGTCAACGCGAGTCTGGCGCCATACGGCTCCCGTGTATCGCCGCTGGACCTTGCCGGCGTGCCCGGCGATATCCGCCGCCTGCTCGCACAGCCGCATTTGACCGACGCTGAGGCCGATCGCGTCAAGCGGCAATTCCTGCTGCCCCGCGAGCGCTTGTTGCAGATCATCGCGGAGGCCGGACGCGCGCCCCATGTCGCGGGCGGCGGCTCAATCGCGCCGTTTGTGGAAAACCACGGCTACGCCTATCCACAGCTTTACCTTGCCGAGGCCGGAGTCGACTACGGCCGCTTCGACCGCTTTCACGTGAACATCGCGGATGACGGCACCGGCGTCGACGAGATCGGGCAGCTATTGTCCGGCGGCGGGATCAGAATATTGCAGCGCCGGCCCGGCGGCGGGATCGCGACCCTGCACCTGGCTTGCCCGTCACCCGACTACGGCTGGATCGTCACCTATGACGGCGGCTCGTCGCACATCGGCAGCCTCAGTGCCGCGCGCCCCGGCACAAAGTTTTTGATGCAGGTCATCGGGCCCAAACGCTGGCTCATGCGCTACGACGACCAAGCCCCGTCATAACGGCCGACCGACCCATAGGGCGAACCAGCGATGCCGGATTACGAAATCTTCGAAGCGGGCGATGTCGTCTTGCAATCGGGGCTCACCTATCGCCGGGCGCGCCTCGCCTACAAGACCTACGGCACGCTCGACGCGGCAAAGGCGAACGCCATCGTCTACCCGACCTCCTACGGCGCGCAGCATAACGACCTCGAATGGGCGATCGCGCCCGGCAAGGCGCTCGACCCGACCAAATATTTTATCGTGATCATGAACAAGTTCGGCAACGGGCTGTCGTCGTCGCCGAGCAACACCCCGCCGCCTTTCGACCGCGCGCGGTGGCCGCATTTCACGATGACCGACAATGTCCGGGTGCAGCAGCGGTTGTTGCACAAGGTCTTCGGCATCGAACGGGTCAAGCTCGTCTACGGCTTTTCAATGGGGGCGCAGCAGGCGTTTCACTGGGGTGCGTTGTTCCCCGACCGGGTCGAGCGCATTGCCGCGATCTGCGGCTCGGCCAAGACCTCGCCGCACAATTTGGTGTTTCTCGAAGGGGTCAAGGCGGCACTAACCGCCGATCCCGCCTGGCAGGACGGCTGGTTTGCGACCCCGCCCGTCCGCGGCTTTCAGGCGATGGGACGGGTCTATGCCGGCTGGGGGCTGAGCCAGGCCTTCTACCGCGAAGAGGAGTGGCGCAAGCTCGGCTTTTCGTCGCTCGAGGATTTTCTGGTCGGCAGTTGGGAGGCCAACTTTCGCCGCCGCGACGCCAATGACCTGTTGGCGATGCTGTGGACCTGGCAGCACGCCGACATCAGCGCCAACGAGCTCTACGCCGGCGATCTCCGTCGGGCGCTCGGCGCCATCGCCGCCGACGCATTGGTAATGCCGTGCGAGACCGACCTTTATTTCACGGTCGAGGACAACCGCCGCGAGGTCGCGCGCATGCCGCGCGCCGAATTGCGGCCGATCCCGTCGATCTGGGGCCACCGAGCCGGCAACCCCGCGCAAAACCCAGCCGACGCCAAATTCCTCGACGCCGCCGTGCGCGAACTTTTGGCGCGCTGAATGACGATCATAAACCGCTATTGCCGCGGTTCGGCCAGCACCAGGCTATTTGCGCAAGCCTCGGAAAAGCGAGCGCCTAGTCTAATGCAGGGCAGAAGCACGAATAGCGAGGTCTCCGATGATCCAGACGAGGACCGCGCCCAAAAACAAAATAGCGACCCAGCGAATCCACAACGGGTAAACCTTTGTTACGTCCGCCGCCGGTTCGTTGAACGACTCTGGACAACGTGCCTTTAGAAGCGCCAGCAACAGGCCGTCGGAAAAGCGCGGGACCGCAATAGGTCGGCCTTCGTCGTCTCGGACGACTTTGCCATCACTGACTAACGGTTCGCGGACGCCTATTATCGCCCTTCGCCGCACTTCTTGTTCTAATTTCTCACCAAACGATCTATTCGCCTTATCCCATTGAATACTGAATTCTCGGTCATTTTCGCGCAAGTCAAACAGCCGCGCTCGGTCGACACCCGCCTCGTTGGCAGCAGTCTCTTCGCTCCCGGTGGCAGCCAAGGCTGCCAGAAAACGCTGCTGCCGTTCCCTGCCAATCCGAGGAGACTGCATTGGAAATCTTCCGTTCTCGGCCGACAACTTGCACCTACCAGGTTAATTCACTGGCCGTAAAAGGGCGTCGCGACGCGGAGCCGTCGAGGGAGGTGGGTCTTTGTTCCGGTGTCGACTCACCGTCGCGGGACCCGATCGGAAGCCCACCGCTGGCACCTGAGATCCAAACGATTGACGATGCCGCCACACCCGATCGCCGCAGCATCAGAGCGGCTTCTTCCAGATGCCAGCCGGATGTCGCAACGTCGTCGATTATCATCACCGATCTTGGAGGATCTGCGACTTGCCGCAGCTGAGGGGTAGTAGTGCATTGCCTGGGGTGGCTGGATCCCGGGCAGGGTCTGTCCGCGAATATCTGTAGAAACGGTAGATCAATCGCGCTCGCGACCGACTGCGCGAGTTGCTTGCCAAAACAGTCGGCTCGCCGCGAGTGGCCACAAGGGATGCAAGTGATTGCATCCACAGGTTTGTTGCCAAATATTTCCCGGACCAGCGTCGCAATGGATTGGGCGGCGTCTGCAATTAGCACGGGATCAAGCGCCTCTTTCTCTTGCTTTAATATCCTGAGACCGCGCACCCGCGCACGTGATCGCCAAGCATATGCCGCGATCCAGCGTATCTCGTTTCGGCGAAACAGGGCAGGCCGATACACCAGCGAGGCCAAAAGAGATGATCTTGGGCGCGCGAATTCAGCTTGGTCCACCACGTTCCGGAAGGTGGCCTCCGCGAAATCGATGAATTTTTCTTCACTGTTTAGCATGCGTGGCGACCTTGCCCGTCGTGACCAGTGATCAAGGAATATCGTTTATTCGCGAAACTGGTTTTCGAAAGCGGCAGTATGCACCATCTCGCCTACGAACACCGATTCTTGAAAGGTGGCCTTCTGTGCCGACATCGGGCACTCGGAGACTATAAGAGGCTTGTCTTTCCTAAGCGATGTGTTAGACCGCCCTTCCAGTGCAATGGCAGCCCGCTTGCCCGCAGCGCGAGCAACCTCATGAATTCTCGCCAGCGCCGCTTCTCGCGGAGACAACAGCTCATAAACTGGTCGCCTCCAAGAGTTTCCTGGACAGGATAATACCACGCCTTCGGCCGTCGCTTCTTCTTTTACTGTGTAGAACGCCTTTAGAGCTGCCAGCGGGAGAACCCTTACCGGGTCGAGCTCGACAATGATCGTCCGCCGGACGCGGCGAATGAAAACGAACCCGCATTGTCGAATGGCGTAGTTAATTAGGTCTGGGTCAGCGTCGCCCACCTCAGCAGCGGCACTGAGCAACTCTGGCTCTACGTAATTTCCAGCATCGTTGAGCAAAACGCCGATCTCGATTGGGCGCATGAATTGGGCCACCTTGGGGGGAGGTGTCGATTGACACTTCTTTACCACAGATGTGCTTGAACCCCGCGTCCAAAATGGGTCTGGCTTTCGGTCAAGAAAACGATCGATTTGCGTCTTTTTCTACGTTAGCGTGCATACGTATTTGTAAAGGACTATTAGCGAGAGTAGGCATCCGTTCTGGAAGCTCGTCCAGCGACGTTGACGACGTCGGCTCCCGTCCTGCAGCTGTTGGAAGGCTCACTGCGTGCTGCCTCCCGGTAATTCCCTTTCAGACTATTAGCGTCAGCCGGTTTCCGCGAGTGCTGTCGCGGTGTCGGGCGGAAGCGGGATGCGCTCGATATGGCGACGGTGCCAGAGCGAATAGAATAAGAGGTTCCAGGCGGCGCGCCCGGCGCGCTTCTGCCCGGCGGCGGCAAACAGATTTTCGACCGCGTCGGGGCGGCAGATTTCGCGCACCGCCGGCGAGCGCGCGACAAGCGGACCGATCGTCTCGGCGCGGCGCGCGATCCAATGCGCGACGGGCACGGTAAAACCACGCTTGCGGGCGAGCGGCTGGGCATTCGGCAAGTGCTCGGCGAGCCAACGGCGCAATATCCATTTGCCGAGGCCGCGGCGCACCTTCAGCTCGTCTGGCAGACGAAACGTCAGCGCTCCCAACTCGCTGTCGAGATACGGCGTGCGGCCCTCGGCGCCATGCGCCATCAGGCAGCGGTCGAGCTTGATCAACAGATCGTTCGGCAGCCAGTCGGCGCAATCGACCGCCTGCGCCGCCTGGAGCGGGGTGCGCCCGCGGCCGCCGCCATGCACCTCGGCCGCGGCGATGCCGTCGCGCCACCCGGCGATCTCGCCGCGCAAAACGCCCAGATCGTCGAGCATGCCGCGGGCGTGCGGCCGGCGCCCGCCCGCCCACCACGGCCGCAGCACGCTGCGATAGCGGCCATAGCCGCCGAGCAGCTCGTCGCCGCCTTCACCCGAGAGGATCACCTTGATCCCGGCCTCGCGCGCGGTGCGCGCCAGCACCCAGGTCGGCAGGATCGCGTAATCGGCGGCGGGATCGTCGACGCAGGACACGATTTCCGGGAGCAGCCGCCAAAAATCGGTTTCAGCAAAGGTCACTTCAACATGCTCGGCGCCGACCGCCTCGGCCGCCGCACGCGCCGCCGGCCGCTCGTCCTCGCCATCGGCGAAGCCGATCGTGAACGCCTTGACCGGGCGCTCGGCGAGCCTCGCCATCATCGCCAACAGCGCCGTCGAATCGATGCCGCCCGACAAAAACAGCCCGAACGGCACGTCCGAGCGCTGGTGCATGCGCACGCTGTCGGCGAGCACCGCATCGAGCCGGGCCAGCGCCTCGTCCTCGCCAAACGCGACCGGGCCGTCTTCGGGCAAAGCCGCGCGCCGCTGGCGCTCGACGATCCGGCCCTGGCGGACGATCACCGTCTCGCCCGGCAGGACCCGGTTGATCCCTGTAAAGATCGTCTCGCGGCCGGTGGTGAACTGCATCTGCACCAGCTCGTCGCGCGCCTGCCGCAACAGCTTTGGGGCGACGATCCCGGCCTCGATCAGCGCATTGGGCTCGGAGGCAAAAGCAAAGCCGTGCGCGGTCTCGGCGTAGTAAAGCGGCTTGATGCCAAACGGGTCGCGAGCCAACACCAGGCGGCGGGTGGCGGGATCGTGCAGCGCCAGCGCATACATGCCGCGCAAATAAAGTGTAAAATCGAGCCCGTGGCGGCGATAAAGATGCAGGGGCAGCTCGCAATCGGATTGCGTCGAAAAGGCGATCGGGCGGGCGCTGTCGCGCAATGTCTCGCGCAGTTCGAGGTAATTGTAGATCTCGGCATTGGCGATCAGTGCGGCGCCGCCGGGCTCGTAGAGCGGCTGGGCTCCGGTCGCGAGATCAATGATCGCGAGCCGGGTCTGCACCATACCGACATCGGCCGAGCGATATTGGCCGACACCGTCCGGCCCGCGATGGCGCAATACCGCCTCCATCGCCCGTAGCGGCGGCGTTGGCGGGAGCGCGCCGTCGAGGGTCATCATCCCGGCGATGCCGCACATCAGCCCCAGGCCCCGCTGGCGCTTGTTTTGCCTGCGGTCTCCGGTTGCGCGTTGTCCGCGGCCGGCTGACGGCGTCGCTCGACGACGCCGAGGGCCGCGGCCAGAACCTCGTCCAATTCGAGGTCGTCCAGGTTGGGCGTCGTCAATACCCGAACCATTCGGCCGCGCGGCGCACACCAAGCCGGATCCGAGGCACCGGAGAACAGCACTACGACCGGGCAGCCCGCCGCCGCTGCGAGATGGGTTACGCCGGTGTCGTTGCCAACCGTCAGCGCTGCTCGCTGGGCCAGGGCGGCGACGGTTTCGATGTCGGTGCGGCCGACGAGATCGATCGCCTCGGGGCACGCTTCGGCGATCGCCGTCCCGAGGGCCCGCTCGGCATTCGACCCGATGACGACCGCGGTGTAGCCGGCGCGGCGCAAGGCTGCGGCTAGCATTCCAAATCGTCGAGCCGGCCACCGTTTCGCGAGGTGGCGCGGGGACGAGCCGGGCACCATCAGAACAAACTGCTGCCCGACAAGGCGCCGAGGCAGCTCGCAATCGAGCCGCGGCAGCAGCGGGAGCGGGGTCCGATGGATTCCGGCCATCAATAGCTGTTCGGCCTGTTTGTCGATAGTGTGCTGCCGGTCACGGTTGAGATTGGCATGAGGGTGAGAGCACCGCCCGGCGACGCCCGACCATTGCGGGATTGGGCCGGGGCGAAACAGCCGCGCATAAAGCGCTGAGCGCTCCGAAGTTTGCAGATCGTAAACGCGATCAAACCCCCCTTGCCGCAATCTGCGGCGCAATGCCAGCCAACCCGGCACGTCGAGCAGCCCGGGCCGACGGTCGATCATCACGGCGTCGAAAAAGTCGAGCCGCTGCGCAAATTCGGCAAAGACGGACGTCGTCAGCAAGGTAATGTGATCGTCGCGGTGATATCGGCGAATCGCCGCCGCCGGTCCGAGCGCCTGGACGAAATCGCCAAGCGCGCTCAGTCGCACGACCAGGATTCGGCGCGGCGATTTCCGGCGCACGGCCGGCTTCAGGAATGGGTGGCGCCGCGCCAGGGCGTCGAGATCGATCTCGCTCGCGAGCCGTTCGAACGCGGTAAAAAGCGCGGCATGCGCATCGATGTCCGAGGAACCGATGCTGGCGACCAGCCGCTCGACGGTTTGTCTTGCCGCCGCGACCGCCGGACCCCCGACATTGCCGTCATGCAAAGCGTCGATCGCCGGCGCCTCGTTCACAATGAGCATACGTCGATCCCGGCGTGCGGCGATGACCGGCCGCGACGCCAAATGCCCAACCGCCGTCGCGCGCGCGGCATCGTGGTTCCCGAGGGCGGTGATCAGGCGGTAAAGGTCGCGGGCGATAATATAGCGGCGGTCGTGTCGGCGCGCTTTTTCATTCCATGCAAAAAAATGGTTGAGAGGCGTTCCGGCCGGAAAATCGCTCGACCGCAACGGCAAGCCGCGAACCCAAGAGCGGGTCTTCATCGCCGTCGTTCGCACCAGAGCGGGCGTGGGAATATGACAATCGTGGTCCGCGGCAGGGCCAAAGGCAGCAGCCCGAAATTGGCCGTCATCAACTAGGCGGCGCCGCGCATGCAAGGGCCAGCCGGTCGAAAAAGCCGCGATACCGGGCGACGACCGCCTCCTCGGTGAACTCGGCCTCGTAGGCGCGCCGGCCCCCCTGCCCCAGCCGTCGGCGCAATGCCGAATCCCGGCACAGCCGCCCGATCGCGGCGGCGAGCGCCTCGGCTCCGCCTCCCGGTTGGCCGGAAAGCGGCACGAGCAGCCCGCTGACCTCGTCCTCGATCAGCGCCGCGGGTCCGTCGGCGGCGGTGGCGACGACCGGCACCCCGGCCGACCACGCCTCGATCACGACATTGCCGAGCGGTTCGTGCAACGACGGACAGACAAGAAAATCGGCCCGCGCAAGCAGCGCCGGGACATCGTCGCGCCATCCGAGAAAATGCACCCGCGCCGCCATCCCGAAATCGCGCGCCAACCGCTCGAGTTGACCGCGCAGCGGGCCGTCGCCGGCGATCGCCAGCCTGACCTCGCGCGTTTTAGCCAATGCCTCAAGCAGCAGCGAAAATCCCTTGTTCGGGTGCAGCCGGCCGATTGCGAGCGCGAGCGGCGCGTTGCGGGGCGGACGATTGTCGCGGTCCTTGGGCCCACCTGCGTCCGGCACGAAATTCGGTAGATAGTCGATGCGGTCGCTCGGCCATCCCCGGGCCACGGCGTAATCGGCAATGGCTCGGGTATTGGCGATCAGATGATCGCAGCCCCGGTAATATTTCAAATCATAATACCCCCCGAGCCGGGCAACATGCACGAAATCGCCGCGCGGGCAAGCCTGCGTCGCTCGGCTCATCCAGGTCAGCACGATATCCGGGCGCCATGCCGCGATCTCGCGCCGGAAGCCAAACCGGGTGGCGATGTCGAGCGGCCCGCCAAAACCCAGCTCGCCGACAGCGACGCCAGCGGCGCGCAACTGCCGAGAGCGGTCGGAATCGCGCCGGATCAGCACTCGCTGGGTTTCGCCGACACGCTGCAACGCGGCTGCGAGACGCACGAAAAAGGTCTCCGCCCCTCCGTAACGCGCCCCCGCCATTGCTTGCAAGAGTCGCCGGCTCATCCGATCAGCGCTTCGAAGCGGGCGGCAACCATGTTCCAACTCAGCCCGCGTTGATGCTCGAGCGCCGCTAAATGCCAGCGGCGCCACAACGCGTCGTCGCGCAGCACCGCGATCGCTGCCGCCGCAAAGTCATCGTCGCTCCGCACCACCCGCCCGCTGACCCCGTCCTGGACCCGCTCGCCGACCGCGCCGAGCGGGGTCACGATTGCGGGCACGCCCATCGCCTGCGCCTCGGCCAGCGCCAGGCAGAACGTCTCGCCCGGATCGCCGCGGTAGAGCATGACCCGCGCGCCCGTAAGTGCCGCCGCAAGCGCCTCGCGCCCGACCGGCTCGCGGCGGCGCACGCCGCAGCCCGCGAGCGCATCGGCGCGGGCGAGCACCGCCGCCATCTCGCCCGCCCGCCGCGCCGCGAGCGCCCCGTACACCGCGGGTCCGGAGTATATGTGCAACTCGGCCTTTGGAACCTCGGGTGCTACTCGCCGCGTCCAGAGATCGAGCAGCCAGTCGAGACCACGGAGCGGGTTCGATGTGAAGATGGCCTTCGGCGGCGGCGGCTCGCGCGGCCCGGCTGCGCGGAACCGGTCGAGGACGCCGTAGGGGATCGTCTCGCAGCCGCCATGCAACAGCCAGGGGGGGATTGTTTTGGCGTGATAGGCGCCGGTCACGACCAGGGTGGGGCGATACCAGGCGAGCCGCCACACATTGCGCGGCTTGCGCAGATAACGCGCCGGGTTGTGCAGCCAGAACAGCCGGCGGCGCGCACGCCGGACGAGCCCGATCACCCGGTGACCGCGATTGCCGATATAAAGGTCGCAGGTCTCGGGCAGGTCGCGCGCCAAGGGCATCCATCGCACACCCTTGTGCGTCAGCGCTTCCTCGCAGCGGTTGCGGACTTCGACCGAATGCCCGCGGGCAGCCAGTGCCTCGGCCAGCGCCACAGAGGCGGTTTCGGCGCCCCCGAGCGGCCCGGTCTCGGCCATCCGCCCGTCGAACGCCACCGCGTCGTCGGCCATGACTACCGTTGCCATCACTCGGCGACGCGTTCGCCACCGGATTGCAATGCGGTAACAGCTTCCCCGTCAGGTAGCTTTATGTTCTCACCTGTTCTCTCGGAGGCGAATTCTCCCGGTTCGAGCCGCGCTTTCAGATAGGACAGGATCGGGTAGAGCGCCGCACAGAGCGCGATCAGAAAACCGTAGGGCCCTTCGCGATAGCCGCGACGGCCGACATAGCATTTCCAAAACCGCGACGCGATGCGCCTGATATTGTGCGCAAAAGTGCCGATATCGCCGCTTTCGCGCAGATCCTGCGCCCGCAATGACGTGTAGCGGTCAAGCCTAATCAGCATGTCGGAAATATTGCGATCGACGTAGTGCGCGAGCCGCTGCTCTAGATTTGGGCCCTGTCGCCCGGTCAGGTTGACGCTCGCGTGCAGCACGCGGTCGTCGCTCCAGGATTTGACGCCGCGGCGGTAGAGGCCGGCATGCGCCGATCGGCCGAAGAACGCACCCCAGCCCCAGCGAACCAGCCGGTCGCCGATATAATTGTCGACCGGGACGAGGTGCCATGCGGCCGCGGAGTTCGCGACGACCCCGCGGATTTCAGCGCCCAGCGCCAGGCTCACCCTCTCGTCGGCATCGACCTCGAAAATCCAATCGCCGCGGCAGGCGGCGATCGCCGCGAGTCGGCGCGGCGCTTCGCGCACCCACGCCCCTTCGATGACGCGATCGGCGAACCGGCCCACGATCTCGCGCGAACCATCAGTACAGCGGTCGAGAAGGACGACGATCTCGTCGGCGAAGGAGAGGCAGCTCAGGCAATCCGCGAGCTGCGCCGCCTCGTTATGGGCGACGACGACGGCGGACAAGGTCGGTTGGGGCGCGGCACCCTCCGCCGACAGCATCCCGGCGCTCTCGGTCGCGCTCATGCCGCCGCGCTCGCAACCCGGCGCCAAAGCTGGTGCGCGGCGGTTTCGGCGGCGTCGACCGACAGGCTGTCCATCAAAGTCTGGGTCGTCAGATGGTTGAAACCCGGGCCGAACATCGTCTCGGGCGCGTCCGCGGTCCGCGCAACCGCTGTACGCGAACCCCAAGGCGCGTATTTCTCGATCGGGCTCGGGCCGAACAGCCCCAAGGTCGGCGTGCCGGTTGCCGCGGCGATGTGCATCAGCCCGGTGTCGTTACCGACAAACAGCGCGCAGCGCCGCAAGGCTGCCGCCGCGGTCAGCAGATCGACGCGCCCGACCAAGTCGATCAACCGATTAGCCGGCATGGTTTCGATCAACGGCAGCGCCTGCCCGCGCTCATGCCCCGCGGCCAGCACGGCGACGCGGGCCCCCGGCAATGGGCCATCCGGCCCGGTCAGCCGCCGCGCCAGCTCCGCAAAACGTTCCCCTCGCCATTGCTTGCCGCGCCAATTGGCTGCCGGGCCGACGGCCAGCACAGGCGCCCCGGCGGGGATCAGCGCCGCCGCCGCGCGGTCGTGGCGGGATGCGGTCCACAACCGCGGCCCTGGTGCAGGATCGAGGCCGAACAGATGCCCGAGTTGGCGGACACGGTGTTCGCGCTCGTCGCACTTGGCGGCCACCTTGCGTACGCCGGAGCGCAGCAGCCACGCCAGGACCGACCTCCGCAAATCGACGACAAGATCCCAGCGGCGGGCGCCGACGGCGGCATAAAGCGGTAACCAGTGCAATGCGCAGCGCCGCTTTTCGACGACGATCAGCCGCTCGAGGCCGGGGACGGCTTCGAACAGCGGCGCCGCGATCGGTCCGGCCGCGATCGTCAGCCGCGCGCCCGGATAGCGGTCGACCAGATAAGCGAGGAGGCCGGTCGACAGGACGGCGTCGCCGATGCGCGTCGCGGTGACAAACAGAATGTCCATATTGCCGATCCGCAGGCCTTATATCCCGGCACGCCTCGGCTTGCCAAGGCGGCGCTGCTGGCCTACGTCTAGCCCGTATAAACCATTCCGGCAAAGCCATGACCGACGCGCGCTTTGTGCTGCTCGACGACCGCGGTATCCTCGCGGTTGGCGGGCCTGATCGCCGCGCCTTTCTACAAGGGCTCGTTTCCAACGATGTCGACCAGGTCGGCCCAGCGCAGGCGCGCTATGCCGCACTGCTGACCCCTCAGGGCAAATACCTGCACGATTTCATGATGATCGAGCTGGACGCTGCGGTTTTGCTCGACGGCGAAGCGGGGCGTCTTGGCGATCTCAAACGGCGGCTGTCGATTTACCGGCTGCGAGCCAAGGCGACGCTCGACGAGCGGCCCGACCTCGCGGTGGCCGTGGTGTTCGGCGGCGATGTGCTCGCCGCGCTTGATCTTCCCGCCGAGCCCGGCGCCGCGCGCGCCTTTGCTTCGGGCGTCGGTTTTGTCGACCCGCGCCTGGCGGCGCTCGGCGCGCGCTGCATCCTTCCCCGCGAAGCAGCACGCGCGGCGCTCGCCGAGGCTGGTCTTAGCGAAACCGGGTTCGAGGCCTATGACCGGCTGCGCCTCGGCCTCGGCATCGCCGACGGCAGCCGCGACCTCGTTCTCGAAAAATCGATCCTGCTCGAGGCTGGGTTCGATGAACTCGGCGGCGTCGACTGGAACAAGGGCTGCTATATCGGCCAGGAACTGACCGCCCGCACTAAATATCGCGGCCTGATCAAGCGCCGGCTGATGCCGGTTATGATCGACGGCCCGACCCCCGCACCTGGTACGGTCGTCTATGCCGAGGGGCACGATGTCGGCGAAATGCGGTCGGGCCGCGACGGACGGGGCCTTGCATTGCTGCGAATCGAAGCGGCACTCGACGACCGCCGACTGACGGCCGGGGAGGCTGTGATGGTCCCCGAGCGGCCGAAATGGATGCGTCTGACGGCCGACGGCGGAGAGTAAGAATAGCTTCCGGCGCTACCGGCCGGAGCCAGGGCAACAAGATTGGTCTGTGCGGGACAGCAGGGTAGCCTCCTGGAACCTCGACCCTTATTGCGGGTCGGGGGCGTTGAGCTGTTGCTCGATCTCGCGGCTGCGGGTGCTGTCCGGGCTGACGCCCTGCGACTGCAACTGCCACTGCCGGCCGCGCAGATCGTTGCGATATGACTGCTTTTTCTGCTGGTCGATCGGACCGGGCAGTTGCGGCGGCGGGTAGGCCGCGCTCGGCGGCTGCGACAGTTGATAGAACGGACCGGGCTCGGTCAGCAGCGGCGACAGCCCGTTCGAAGGTGTCGCGGCGTAACCGGGGTTGATCGGCGGCGGCAGCGGCGCCGGTGCGGCTGGCGCCGGCGCCGGGTTTGGGATAAACAGCAGCTGCGGCAGCGCCGTCTGGATGACGGCATTGGCCGCTCGTGGCGATCCGGCGAGGATCGCGAGCAGCGCCAACGCGGTAGCCCTTCGCATCAAGCGGTTGCGTCCCGACACGCCCCCGACAGCGCCGCTTGCGCCGCCGCGAGCCGGGCGATCGGCACGCGATAGGGGGAGCAGGATACGTAGTCGAGCCCGACTTCCTGGCAAAAGCGGATCGACGCCGGGTCGCCACCATGCTCGCCGCAGATGCCGAGCTTCAAGCCGGGGCGGGCGGCGCGGCCGCGCTCGGCGGCGATGCGCACCAGCTCGCCGACCCCCTCGGCGTCGAGGGTCACGAACGGGTCGTGATCGATAATGCCGAGTCGCTGGTAGACGCCGAGAAAGCTCGCCGAATCGTCGCGCGACAGCCCGAACACGGTCTGGGTCAAATCGTTGGTGCCAAAGCTAAAGAATTCGGCGGTCCTGGCGATCTCGCCGGCGAGCAGTGCCGCGCGCGGCAATTCGATCATCGTCCCGACGAGATACGGCACCTTGACGCCGGTGCGCTCCATCACCCCGTTGCCGACGCGGTCGATCATCGCCTTCAAGATGTCGAGCTCCTTTTTGATCGCGATCAGCGGCACCATAATTTCGGGCGCCACCTCCTCCCCGGTTTCTTTGATCACCGCGGCGGCGGCTTCGAAGATCGCCGTCGCCTGCATCTCGTAGATTTCGGGATAGGTGATGCCGAGCCGGCAGCCGCGGTGCCCCAGCATCGGGTTCGCCTCGATCAGCGCGTGCGCGCGCTGCCGCACCTGCGCTACGTCACGGCCGGTAAGGCGCGCCATGTCCTCGAATTCAGCGTCGGTCTTGGGCAGAAATTCGTGGAACGGCGGGTCGAGCAAACGGATCGTCACCGGCAGCCCACGCATGATGCGAAAGATCTCGGCGAAATCCTCGCGCTGCATCGGCAGCAATTCGGCAAGCCCGGCGCGGCGCCCGCGTTCGTCGTCGGCCATGATCACTCTGCGGATCGGCCCGATGCGGTCGGCGTCGAAAAACATGTGCTCGGTGCGCGACAGCCCGATGCCTTCGGCGCCGAAGCGGCGCGCGGTGCGGACGTCGAGCGGGGTTTCGGCATTGGCGCGCACCTTCATGCTGCGGATCGCGTCCGCCCAGCCCATCAAAATCGCGAAATCGCCCGACAATTCGGGCTGGACCGTCGCCACTTCGCCCAACATGACCTCGCCGGTCGAGCCGTCGAGGGTAATGACGTCGCCGACCGCGATCTGGGTGGCGCGCGCCGTCATCCGGCGCGCCGCGTAATCGATATGCAGGTCGCCTGCACCCGAGACGCAGGGACGCCCCATGCCGCGCGCGACGACCGCGGCGTGGCTGGTCATACCGCCGCGAGTCGTCAGGATGCCTCTTGCGGCGTGCATGCCGTGGATGTCTTCCGGGCTGGTTTCGACGCGCACCAGGATCACTGCTTCGCCGCGCGCCGCCAACGACTCGGCCTCCTCGGCCGAGAACACGACCTTGCCCGAGGCAGCCCCCGGCGAGGCCGGCAAGCCGCGGGTCAGGATCGTGGGCTTGGCCTTGGGATCGAGCGTCGGATGCAACAGCTGGTCGAGCGAGGCGGGCTCGATGCGCTGCACCGCCTCCTCGCGACCAATAACGCCCTCTTCGACCAACGACACCGCGATCTTCAGCGCCGCCGGCGCGGTGCGCTTGCCGGAACGCGTCTGCAGCATCCACAACTTGCCGCGTTGAACGGTGAATTCGATGTCCTGCATGTCGCGGTAATGATCTTCGAGCACGCGCCTGACACGGCCGAGCTCATCGAGCACGCCCGGCATGACCTCTTGCATCGCCGGCAGGGTCGATTTGTTGGCTAATTTGCCGGCAATTGTCAGGTGCTGCGGAGTGCGGATGCCGGCGACGACATCCTCGCCCTGGGCATTGACCAAGTATTCGCCGTAAAACTCGTTGTCCCCGGTCGACGGGTTGCGGGTAAAGGCGACGCCGGTTGCGCAATCCTCGCCCATATTGCCGAACACCATCGCCTGGACGTTGACCGCAGTGCCCCAATCGGCCGGGATCTCGTGCAGGCGGCGATATGTCACCGCGCGCGGGTTCATCCACGAGCCGAAAACCGCGCCGATGGCGCCCCACAGCTGATCGCGCGGCTCCTGCGGGAACGGATGGCCGGTCTCCTCGGCGACCACATCCTTGAACCCGTTGACGACGACCTTCCAGTCCTCGGACGACAGATCGGTGTCGAGCGTGTGCCCGGTGTCCAGCTTGTGGTTTTCGATCAGCTCTTCGAAATGATGATGCTCGATACCGAGCACGACCTGCCCGTACATCTGGATAAAGCGGCGATAGCTGTCATAAGCAAAGCGCGCGTCGCCGCTCTGCCGCGCCAGCCCTTCGACCGCACGGTCGTTGAGACCGAGGTTGAGGACGGTGTCCATCATGCCCGGCATCGACACCCGCGCGCCCGAGCGCACCGACACCAGGAGCGGATTTTCGGCGTCGCCAAAGCGCGCGCCGAGCGCGCGCTCGACTGCAACGAGGCCGTGGGCGACCTGATCCTCCAGATCGGGCGGGTAGGATTTGTCGCTTTCGTAGAACCGGGTGCAGACCTCGGTGGTAATCGTAAAGCCGGGCGGCACCGGCAATCCGAGATTGCACATCTCGGCGAGCCCCGCGCCCTTGCCGCCGAGCAGGTCGCGCATCTCGGCGCGGCCCTCGGCGCTGACACCGCCAAAAGTGTAGACCCATTTCGTCATCCGCCGCTCACCCTTCGATCTGCGAGAAATCGGCGACCCGGTTCATCGTGTCGCGAATCCGCGCCAACAGGCGCAGCCGGTTCTCGCGCAGCTGTACGTCATCGGTGTTAACGGTGACTTTATCGAAAAAGTCGTCAACCGGCCGCCGCAAGCGGGATAACGCGCCCATGGCCTCCTCATATCGCTCCTCGTGGAGTAATTCGCTGACCAGGTTTCCAATTTCTTCGAGGCTGCCGGCAAGGGCCATCTCTTGGGGTTCGTTGAGGAGGGATTCGTCAACATCGATTCTGCGATAGCTCCCTTCTTTGCGGTCCTCGATGCGAACAATATTCACGGCGCGACGATAAGCGATCAGCAGGCCGGTTCCATTCTCCGATCCGAGGAATGCTTCGAGAGAGCGAACACGGGCAAGCAGACGGACAAGATCATCCTCATAGCCGCCTGTATATAAAATGGCGCCGGTCCCGAGCTGGGCAAAGGCCGCAGCGATCAGATCATGCCGCACTCCTTGGTCGCGAAGGTGAACCTTGAGGCGGTCGGCAATAAAATTAAGCAGTTCGTCCCTGGCGATCTGGATCTCGCTCAAATCAGTGGCGTGAGGGATGCCCGGCCCGCTTCTGGCCCGAACAAATGTGTCTGCCAAGGGCAGACGCAGCTCGTTTTCCAATACAAGGCGAATTACGCCCTGCGCGGACCGGCGCAACGCGAACGGATCGCGCGAGCCGGTTGGCTTTTCGCCGATCGCGAAGAAAGCGACCAGGGTGTCGATCTTGTCGGCAAGGGCGGTGGCCACGCTTACCGTGGCATTCGGGCAGGGATCGTTCGGGCCGAGCGGTCGGTAATGCTCGGCGACGGCAGCGGCTAGGCGCACATCCTCACCGTCATGAAGCGCGTAATAGCCCCCCATGACGCCCTGCAATTCGGGAAACTCGCCAACCATGCCGGTCGACAGATCGGCTTTTGCGAGGTGCGCCGAGCGCCGCGCCAATCGGGCCAATTCTCGGTCGTCATTCCCGCGAAAGCGGGAATCCAGGGGCAACGGGTCCGAGCAGCCGCCCTGGATCCCCGCTTTCGCGGGGATGACGGTATTGGGCCGGGAGAGTTGCTCGGCGAGGAAAGCCGCGAGTTGCTCCATCCGCTCGGCCTTGTCGAAGACGCTGCCGAGCTTGGCGTGGTAGCCGCGGTCCTTCAGCGCATCGACGCGGTCTTCGAGGCGGATTTTGCGATCCTGGTCCCAGAAAAAGCGGGCGTCGGCGAGGCGGGCGCGCAATACGCGCTCGTTGCCGGCGACAATCGCCGCACCGCCGTCCTCGGCGAGGTTGTTGGCGACGAACAGAAAATGCGGCGCAGGGCTGCCATCTTGGTAAATAGAAGAGAAATATTTCTGATGGGTGCGCATCGCGGTCTGCAGCACCTCGGGCGGCAAGCTCATGAAATCGGCGTCGATCGCTCCCGCCAACACGACCGGGAACTCGGCCAAACCCGTTACCTCGTCGAGCAACCCTGGATCGGGCTTGACGGCGGCGCCTAACTCGACCGCGCGGCGGTCGAGATCGGCGCGGATCAGCTCGCGGCGCTGGTCCTGGTCGAGGATGACGTAAGCGTGTTGCAATTTTTCAAAGTATTCGGCGGCGCGGTCGGCGCAAAACTCGCCGGGTGACAGAAAACGGTGGCCGCGGGTGGTGCGGCCGACCGGGACGTCATCGATCTCCAACGGCACGGTTTCGCCGTCGAAAAGGCAGATGATTGAGGTCAACGGCCGAACCCAGCGCAACCTCGTACCCGGCCAGCGCATCGATTTCGGCCAGGGCAGTTCGGTAATCGCCGCCTTGACCAGCTCCGGCAATACCGCGGCCGAGGGCCGGCCCGAATGCCGGATGATCGCGAAATAGAATTCGCCGCGGCCAGTGTCGCGGATCTCGCATTCACTGATCGAGCTGAGCCCCGCCGCGCGCACAAAGCCGTCGATCGCCGGCTGCGGTGCGCCGAGGCGCGGCCCGCGCCGCTCCTCGGTGCGGTCGGGCTGGGTTGCCGGTATGCCTTCGGCGATGACGACGAGCCGGCGCGGCGTCACATAGCCGCGCAGAGCGGCTACCGGGATCTCCGCCGCGGCGAGCTTGTCGCGCAACAACCCGGTCAAATCATCGATCGCGCGGCGCTGCATCCGCGCCGGGATTTCCTCCGACAGCAGCTCCAGCAGCAACTCGCCGCGGTTCGGTTTTTCGACCCGCTCGGAAGTAATTTCATCGACCGAAGTCACAACAAGGCCCGCGCGACAAACGATATCACGAAGACCTTCGATCCCGGCAAAGGCCGGGACCCATTGCCGCGATGGGTACCGGCCTCCGCCGGTATGACGCTGCTAATGGCGTGGCGACTATCTGATACCTGAGCGCCCGACGGGGGGAGAAGCTGGTTCATCAATTGCCGCCCGCGAGCCAGGCCTCGCAGCAGCCTTTGGCGAGGGCGCGCACGCGCAGGATATGTGCGGCGCGTTCGGTGACGCTAAGGGCACCGCGCGCGTCTAGCAGGTTGAACAGATGGCTCGCTTTCAGGCACTGGTCATACGCCGGCAACGCAAGACCGCGTTCGAGCACGGCGGTGCATTCGCGCTCGGCGTCGGCGAAATGGCGCGTCAACATGGCGGTGTCGGCAAGCTCGAAATTGTAGGCCGAAAATTCACCTTCGGAGCGCATGAACACGTCGCCGTAAGTCATGCGCGCCGGGCCCGTTGCGCCGTTGTAGTCGAGATCGAAAATGCTCTCGACCCCCTGGACATACATCGCCAAGCGTTCGAGCCCATAGGTCAGCTCGGTCGAGACCGGGTCGCATTCAAAGCCGCCGACCTGCTGAAAATAGGTGAACTGGCTGACCTCCATCCCGTCGAGCCACACCTCCCAGCCGAGCCCCCAGGCACCCAAGGTCGGGCTTTCCCAATCATCCTCGACAAAGCGGATGTCGTGATGGCGGGCGTCGATGCCGAGGGCGGTAAGGCTCGCCAGATACAAATCCTGGCTGTCGGCCGGCGCCGGCTTCAGGATCACCTGCAATTGGTAATATTGCTGCAGCCGATTGGGGTTTTCGCCATAGCGACCGTCGGCCGGCCGGCGCGACGGCTGGACATAGGCCGCGCGCCACGGCCGCGGCCCGAGCGCGCGCAATGCCGTCGCCGGGTGAAAGGTCCCGGCGCCGACCTCGACATCGTAAGGCTGCAGGATCACGCAGCCCTGCCGCGCCCAGAAATTCTGCAGATCGGCCACCAGCGACTGAAAGCTCACATTTAGTCCTCGACTTGGTCGGTCCTCGAAATTGAACGGCTCAACGCGGCTGCGGGCAATCGGGCCGGGCGCAAGCCGGCGCATGTGCCGCGACATAGGAGCCGCACACGCCGCACGCGACCAGATCCTCGGCCGGGAGCGCGCGGCGCGGCTGCGGAGCGCGCCGCCGGGGCAATTCGCGCGCCGGGCCATTCAGCCAGCGATAGCCGATCCAGATCGCGCCGAACACCAGGATCAAAAAGACGAGCTTGGGAAATTCGAACATCGCCGAGGTTTACCGGCCTCCCCGGAACCGGGTCAAGAAATGCCGCTTTGCCGCGCGCGCAGCAACGTCATTTCCTCTTCCCCGTGCTCGCGGGGAGAATGTCGGGGTGATGGGCATACCCGGCATTTTGGTCCGCTCACAACCCGAACCGGCCCCACAACGCGCGCGCTTCCAACCAATCGGTGAGGTCGGCGACGAGGTCGGCGGGCTCATGGGTCCCAAATGGCAGCCGGCTCCAGACCGGCCGGCGCCGCTCCGCCGCGATCGCCCGCAGCCGGACGTTCTCGCCATAGCGGGCGCGCATCACCGCGCGCAATTCGCCGATGCCGTCGATCAGCCCGCGCTCAGCCGCCATGTGTCCGGTCAGTACATCGCCATTGAACAGACTTTCGTCAGCGGCGTCGATCTTGCCGATGCGGCGCTTGCGGACATGGTCTTTGAACGCCCGGTGAATGTCCTGCTGCAGCGCGGTGAGCCGTTCTACATCTTCCGGGTTTACCGGCAGAAACGGGTCGAGCAGCGATTTGTGCGTGCCGGCAGTATAAAGCCGCCGCTCGATGCCGAACCGCTTGATCAGTTCTTGCAGGCCGAAGCCGCCGCTGATTACGCCGATCGACCCGACGAGCGATGTCTCTTCGCCAAAAATCTCGTCGCCGGCGAGTGCCAGCCAATAGCCACCCGAGGCCGCGACATCCTCGGCAAAGGCGAAAACCGGTATGCCTTTTTCCTCGGCTTGTTGGCGGATGCGGCGATAGAGCAATGCCGACTGCACCGGGGCACCACCCGGCGAATTGACGACGATCGCCACCGCCACCAGGCCGGGAATGCGAAACGCCCGCTCGATCGCCGCGGCATGGGTCGCCAGCGAGATCGCGTTGCGCCGCGCCCGCGGCATGATCACACCCTCAAAGCGCAGCACCGACACGACCGGCCCGCGCCGCCACAGCCGCTCGACATCGAGATAATCGCGAATATTCATTCGTCCCAGATGGGGAGCCCGACCCTCCGAGACTACTAGATCGAACAATCTTGCTCGATCAGAGATCGAGCCCCCTGCCCTCGCGCAACACGCCCTCGGCGCGATCGGTCAGCCGGCCGTCGGGCCGATGCAATACCAGCCCGGGGGCAAGCCGCGCCGGAGCTGCGACCTGTTTGCGCGCGCGCACCAGAATGCGGCTGGCCGGCCGGTCCTCGCCCGCCCACAGCGGAAACACCACGACTTCGCCGGCGCGCCCTGCGATTTCCCCCAACAGCGCGTCGATGCGGTCGGCGCGGTGAACAAAGGTCACACTGCCCTTGGGCCGCACCATCGCCAGCGCAAACCGCACCCAGGCGGCAAGGTCGGCGTCGCTTTCGACCGTGGCATCGGCCCTGCCCGGCGTCATGGCCGGCGACGCGCGGCCGCGCTCGTTATAGGGCGGGTTCGCCATGACATGGTCGAAGGCGCCGGGCGACAGTCGCGGCGGCGGGCGCAGCAGATCGCCGATCATGACCGACACCCGCGCTTCCATCGCGTTCAGGATCGCGTTGTCGCCGGCGAGCCGGACGAGGTCGCGCTGCATTTCAAGGCCGACGACGCGGCTGTGCGGCACCCGCGCCGCCAGGCACAGCATCGCAGCACCGGCGCCGCAGCCGACATCGAGCACAAGCTGATGCGGCTCGGCCGGCACCGCGGCGGCGAGGAACACCGGATCGATCGCGACGCGATAGCCTTCGGCCGGTTGACGCAGGCGGACGCGTCCGCCGAGCAGCCGATCCTCGCTAAAGGCCGGGTCGGCAGGGCCCGGCGCGCCGCTCACCGGGCTTCCTCGCCGGCTTGGACGAGCAATGCACGGGCGCGCGCGAGATCGCCATCCGCCACCATCAAGCGCCGCGGGATCGCGCCGATATTGCCTTCGACGAGACTGGTGTGATGGTCCAGCACCAGGGTGTCGATCCCGGAATCGCTCAACAGCGCCTGCAACCAGGAGAGGCGGACGGGGTTATTGGTTCGCAGCAATTCCTTCATCGCGTCCGTCTTTGCGAAGACCTCGCACCGAGGCGAGCGGGGCAGCCCTTGACCCGCCACGCCGGCATTCTATGCTCGTCCGTGTCGCAACGCGTCAAGCCGGTCGGGCGGTCGAGCGAATTGCGACGCTGACATGCAGCAGAGGCAGGCGGTGCGGGTGGCGGGTGTCGATCGAGTGCGCACGGTGCCGAAACCCTCGCTCGATCCATTGGCGCGGCTGCTAAAAAGCGACCTCGAATGCGTCAACCGGCTGATCGCCGAGCGGATGCAAAGCCCGGTGGCGCTGATCCCGCAACTCGCCAGCCACATCGTCGCCGGGGGCGGCAAGCGGCTGCGGCCGATGCTGACGCTCGGCTGCGCCCGGATGTGCGGCTATCGCGGCGACCGGCACATAGCACTCGCCGCCGCTGTCGAGTTCATCCATACCGCGACCCTGTTGCACGACGACGTCGTCGATGCGAGCGATCTGCGCCGCGGCCGCGACACGGCGAACGCGCTGTGGGGCAACAAGCCCGCGGTGCTGGTCGGTGATTTTCTGTTCAGCCGGTCGTTCGAGCTGATGGTCGCCGACGGCTCGCTGCGCGTGCTCGAAATCTTGTCGCGCGCCTCCGCGATAATCGCCGAGGGCGAGGTATTGCAGCTGATGACCACCGGCGACACGGCGACCACCGAGGCCGACTATCTCGCGGTCATCCAGTCGAAGACCGCGGAACTGTTCGCCGCCGCAAGCCGTATTGGGGCGGTGCTCGCCGGGTGTGCGGCGCACGAGGAAGACGCGCTCGACCAATTCGGCCGTAGCCTCGGGACCGCCTTTCAATTGGTTGACGACATGCTCGATTTCTCGGCGCGCGAGAGCGAACTCGGCAAGAGCGTCGGCGACGATTTCCGCGACGGCAAGGTGACATTGCCGGTCCTGCTCGCCTTTGCCCGCGGCGACGCGGAGGAGCGCGGATTCTGGCGGCGTACGCTCGAAGATCTGGACCAGCAGCCGGGCGACCTCGAACGCGCGATCGATCTGGTCGAACGCCGCGGCGCGCTCGGCGAGACCCTGGAGCGCGCGCGCGGCTATGCCGCCGCCGCGATCGACGCGCTGAGAGGGTTCGCCGACGGCCCCGAGCGCCGCGCGCTCGTCGCCGCCGCCGCCTTTGCCGGCGACCGCAGTTTTTGAGCCGGTAGTCCAAACTCGCGGCGTCGCGTTCATCGCAATGACACGTTTGTGCTCCCATATGGAGGCCATTGCGGCACCTTGCGTGCCGGCGGTGTTGGCGTTATAGACCGCAGCCGGTCGGCGGAGTGTAGCTCAGCCTGGTAGAGCACTGCTTTCGGGAGGCAGGGGCCGGAGGTTCAAATCCTCTCACTCCGACCAGCGATTTCGCAATTGGTACTGGCCCCGTAGATACGGTCAAACGACACGATGCTACGCCGCCACCACAAACATTCGATGGCGGATCGTCTGACCCCGACGCGCGCCTTTGAGGGCGCCGACCTCAAACGCGATGACGCCGAGCACATCGCGACAGAGATCTACGACGCGATCCACGATAAGGTTGCGACCAAAACCGATCTGCGTGATCTTGAACAGCGGCTGAAAATTTGGCTTAGTTCGCTAATTGTTGTCGTTGCCGGGTTGCTTTTCGCCGCTTTGCATTATTGGCCGCCGCCCTAACAGGGAAATCCCCGGCTTCCGACGATCGGCATTTTTCGGTCGGTTGCCCCGGCCGCGCATCAGCGGGCGGCGCGCTCGCTGTCGGACATGATCGCCGCATAGAGCCGCTCGACCGCGACGCTGTCGCGGCTCGGATGCCGGCGATCGGCGAGCGACCGGCGGGGCGGCAGATGGACAATGCCGAAGCGCGCCAAGCGCAGCGTGCCGGACGGCCCCGCCGAACCGAACAGCACGCGCAGGCGATAAAGGGACACGGCGATCGGAAACCGGTCGATCGGCCGCCCGGCGCCGATCCACGAATCCATGTTTCCCGGTCCCCAATTATAGGCGGCGATCGCGTCGGGCCAGTTGGCGTATCGCCGGTACAATTGGGCGAGATAGGCGCGCCCGAGCATTCGGTTTTCTGTGAGATCGAACCGGTTGCCGCCGCCGACATCCGCCGCCGCCGCGGCCGAAACCTGCATCGGACCCTGGGGGCCGTCCGGATCGGCACGCCACATATTCGCATCGGCGCCGTCACTCGATTCCGCCACGTCCACCGCAAAGGCGATGTGGTCGAGCGTCCCGCCATAACCGACGGCCAGCGACCCCGCGCACGCCGTCTTGACCGCCGCGGCGACGAGCGCGAGAGCGCAAACCACGGCCATCTGCCGGCGCCGGTTCCGGGCGCCGAGGAGAATCCCTACGGCGAGCCGGGTCGGGCCGGGAGTCAGGGCGCGCGCCCCTTCGGCCTACTCCCAGTAAGCGGCGATGATCGTATTGTCGGCACCGAGCAGCAGGTTCAGGCGGTTAGGGTTGTGGGTGATGCCGCGGATCCCGTGAGTGGGCGCGATCCAGCGCAGGATTTTGGGAAGATCCTCCTGGCGAACGACCCCGGACGACCCCGGTGCCGCCTGGCCGCGTTCGGCAAACTTTTTGCCGACGCAATCCTTGCAGTCGTTGACGGTGATCTTCACGGTTTTGGTGCCCGGAATCTGATCGACTTCGATTGCATTTTCGGAGCCGCGCACCCGCACCCCCTTGAAAGCGTGCCCCTCTTCCAGCGGGAAGACCGCGCTGACCGGGAAGAAACCGGTCGCGGTCTCGGTCTGCAGCGGCATCGTCGCGATAAACTGAAGATCGAGGATGCTGTCGAGCGGCTTGCCGACGTAAGTCGGGACCAATTCCGGCGAACTCCAACCCTGCGAGCCGGCCAGTCCGGTAACCCGGACGACATCCAGTTCCGGCTGGGTCTGGGTGCGCAGGATTTCGACGCTGGTGACGTAGAGCACCGGGAGTTCGGTACCGGGCTCGGTCTCCGTCGGCGAGGTGACCGCCGACTGCTCCGTATTGTCGCCATATTCTCCGGTGGGACCGGCCGCACCCGCGGGAGGCGCGCCTTGCGCCCATGCGGCTGCGCTCAATCCTCCCTGCATTGCGGCGCCGATGGCGAGCAGGCCCAACCAGCGCAATGTCTTTTTCATCCTCTCCTCCGGATCGACGGTGTTGCTTCGCAGAAGGTCGCGGCTGCGGTCGGGCCTTCGCCCGGAACCGCCCGATGCGACGCGGTCGCGGGTTCGGGTTCGGGTTCAGCCGGCGACATGCGTTCGAGAGCATCGAGCACGAGGTCTGTCGCCCGCATCTTGGTGACGCGGCAATACACGGTTTCCGTGCTGGCGAAGCTGCCGTTTTCGGTCAGTTTGTTGATCGGCTCGCCGCCGCCGCACACCGAGAAATATTCACATTGGGCGCGGCACAGCGCCACGCCCGCGTCGATATCGGCCTGCATCCGCGCCAGTACCGGGCTTCGGCGAAGATCGACGAGCCTGTCGCGAGCGATGTTGCCGAGGACAAAATCGTCATAGGCCGGGTTTTTGAGGCCGAGTAGCTCGGGCGAAAATGTCGCGATGTTGCCATTGCAGTCCATGCTGGTAATCGCGAACGGTTCGACCAGCTGGTTCCGGAACGGCGCCTCCGTGGGGCGGATGACCTGTTGCAGCGCTTGCTCGGTCTCGCGCAAAAACGTGATCTTGCCGGGTGCTGCCGCCGACAGCCGCCAGAATTCGCTCAGGAAACGGTAATAGGCAGCTTCGATCCCGGCCTCGCCGAACGACTGGGAGACATGGTCGCCCTCGGACTCCTCGACGTTAAAGCAGACCCGCTCGATTCCTTCCGCGACATAGAAGTCGAACATTTCGCGCGATGCGGCCATGCTGGCGGAAGTCAGCACCGAAATCACATGAAACGGAATCCCGTGCCGGCGCAGCAGCCGGATACCGGCGATCGTGCGCTCGAACGTACCGCGGCCCGACCGCGTCAACCGATTGCGGTCGTGAAAATGGCGCGGGCCATCGATGCTCACCCCGAGATTGATTTGCGCCTCGGCGAAAAATCCGCACCAGGCGTCGTCGATCAGGGTGCCGTTCGTCTGAAACGAATGGACGACCGGGAATTCCGGCGGCCGTAATTCGTCGACCAGAGCGAACGCATCCCGGTAAAATGTGATCGGCAAGACCATCGGCTCGCCGGCGTGCCATACAACCGACAATGCGTCACCGAGCCAGCCCGAGGCGAAGATTTGCGAAAACAGGCTTTCCAGCGTCGCACGCGCGACCACTGCCTTGGAGGATCGGTTCGGCAGATAGCAATATTTGCAATCGATATTGCAAAACGGCGTCGGCTGGACGACGAGCAGATCGATAGTCGGCACAACGCCACCCATTGCCGGACCGGGTGCCCTCACCCGCTCACCAGTTGCGCCACCAGTTGTTCCAGTTGTTCCAGTTGCGCCAGTTGTTCCAGTTGGGCCAGCCCCAGCCGCCCCATGGGCGGCCCCCCCAACCCCAGCCGCCATTGCGCCACCAATTGCCCCAGGCGAGCCGCAGATTGCCGCTGCCCTGTCTAGCGGCCTCCCGCCCGGTAACTGTCGAAACCGCGTCGCGGATAGCGGCGAGACGCTCGGAAACGCGAGCCCCCTGCACCGCCCAAGGCTGTAATTCCACCGGGTCTTGGCTGGCGACGCCCGGCGTCGACGAACCGAGCAGCAGCGAGACCCCGACCGCTCCGGCCGGCGCCATTCCCGTCAGGATTTTAAGGTATTTCTGTCGCAGCGACATCAGGCTGACCTCATTATCGACGATCTGGCGACCATGCCCACATCTCAACCTTCGGATGTAAACCTACCGAACGCCCACGACAAACGCGCGCAACGTCTATAACCATAAACCGTCGGCGGCGTCAAACCCGCCCCTGCCGCGGGCCGCTCACCAATTTCGCCAAGCATTGCCCCAGCCGCCGTTGCGCCAACCGCCGTTGCGCCAACCGCCATTGCGCCAACCGCCGCCGCCGTTGCGCCAGCCGCCGCCGCCGTTGCGCCAAGCCCACCAGGCAAGCTGTTCTCCGGCTTTCAACGCACTCGGTCGGCCGACATCGGACACCGCGTCGCGAATCGCAGCGAGCCGCTCGGAGACCCGGGCCTGGCCCGCCACCGACGACCCCGCACTCAAAGGGCCCTGATCGGCCGCCGCGGGTGCCGCCGCGCCGAGCACCAGCGTCACGCCGACGGCGCCTGCCGGAAGCATTAGCGACAAAATTTTCAGATACCTTTGCCGAAGCGACATCAGACCTACCTCGCCATCGACGAGCGCCGAGCCGGCACCCGGTCGTATACCGTCCCAACCAGTTCCTTGCCGCAGTGCAGCACCGCCCGACCGCTTTGGTGCGGCGACCGTGATCGCCGATGCGAGCACCGCAAACAGACAAACTTCGTTTCGGTAGCAAGAAAACACCACCTCGGTCAAATACTCATTTGCCGAATACTAGGAAGGGGCCACCCCCGCGGCGGCGCGGCTCCATGGCGGCGAGAGCGGGGCGATCCGTCCATAAACCGGGCAATCGGGCTCGTGCGCGCCCGGCAGATAGCCGAGGCTCATCAGGAATTCGTTGACGATTTGCCCGCCGGTAAAGCGGAAGGTGTTGCGGAACAGCCTGGTCCATTCTTCGACCGGACGCGGATGGTGGGCCTCGACCCAGCCCGCGAACGAGCCATGCTGGTGGCGCAGCGCCTGAATCCGCCGGGCATTCTCGATCGCCGCGGCGATCTTCAGCCGGTTGCGCACGATGCCGGGATCAGTCAGGAGGCGTTCGACATCATCCGAGCCGAAGGCCGCGACCCGATCGACCTCGAAATCGGCAAAAGCGGCGCGAAAAGCGGTCCGCTTGTTCAAAATCGTCAACCAGGACAAACCGGCCTGGTTGATTTCGAGCATCAGCCGCTCGAACAGCACACGCTCGTCGCTCGACGGGAAGCCGTATTCGAGATCGTGATAGCGAGCATGCACCGGATGCCCCGGTGCCAAGCGGCAATAGGCGGCGCTCACCTCACGACCCGCGAAAGCTCAGCCACGGCGAGCGCACCAGCGCATAAATTGCCAGCCAGATCACGGCCGAGATCAGGGTTGTAACCAGAGCCTTGCGCGCCAGCCACGGCTGCTTTGGCGCCCCCGCGGTATGGCCAATGTCGTCGGGCTCGGCCGGGACGACCCACAACGGCAACACCGCGAACAACGTCACCCACCACACCAGAACATAGACGATCAGACCGGTAAACCAATTCATGACGACACTTCCGAAGCGCGCGGCAGACCCAAAGCGTCTGCCAGCGCCGTCAATGCGGCGGCCAGCGCTGCAGAGCGGCGAAAAGCAGCCCGGCAACGACAACAGCAAGCGCGCCGAGCCGGATCACCATTCGGTCGATCTGACGTTCGAGCTTTTCGAGCCGCAGTTCGAGCCGCTGCTCCAGCTCACGCAGATCAGTCTTGGCGGCGACGTTGTCGTGGATAGCATCGTAGATTTCGGTCGCGATGCGTTCGGCATCGTCGCCTTTGAGGCCGGCGCCCTCAAAGGCGCGGGTCAGAGTCAGGCGATCGGCCATCGGCTTACCGCCGCGCAACATCACATAAGGTCGCGCGGCCCGTCAAAGACATCCGCTTCGGTCCTCTTAGCGAACTCGCCCAATGTAAGCAAGCGATCGAGCACCCTAGATCTGCTCCAGCTCGATCAACGTGCCGCAGAAATCCTTGGGGTGCAGGAACAGCACCGGCTTGTCGTGGGCGCCGGGCCGCGGCTCGTCGTCGCCGAGCACCCGCGCCCCTTGGGCGCACAGCCGGTCGCGCGTGGCGATGATATCCTCGACCTCATAGCACAAATGATGCATGCCGCCGGTCGGGTGGCGGTCGAGAAAGCCGCGCACCGGCGAGGCGTCGCCGAGCGGTTCCAGCAATTCGATCTTGGTGTTGGGCAATTCGACAAAGGCGACGGTGACGCCATGCGTCGGCAACGCCTGCGGCGCCGAGACCCGCGCACCCAGCGCCTCGCGGTAGACCCCGCTCGCCACCGTCAGGTCGGGGACAACGATTGCGATATGGTTCAGCCGGCCGATCATCAGGGACCCTTCCTGCTTTGCCCTCGCTCCGCCCCAATGCGCACGATCTGGATCTCGGTCAGCGGGCGCTTGCCGAAGCGCTCGTTGAGCGCGCGCCGCAGCGTCCGCCGCGCCGCTTCGGCGACGACATCGTCATCCCGGCGCGCCGCCGGCGGCAGTTCGTCGAGAGCCCGCTCAACAGCGGCGCGGAAAAACGGTGCCGCCTTTTCGGCCATATCCGGCTCGACCAGGCCGATCAAGCTGATCGCCGGAGGTGCTGCGAGCCGGCCCTTGGCGTCGAGAACCAAGGTCCCGACGACGCTGCCGTTGAACACGACGCGCCGCCGGTCCTTTAGCGCCGTGCCATCGAGCGGCAGCAAGGTCTTGCCGTCGCTCGCCAGGCGCCCGACCGGCACTTCGTCGATGACCACGGCACCCGACGAGCCGAGCCTTACCAGATCGCCATTCTCGATAACGAGGGTCTCGGGGACCTGGCATTCGCCGGCGATCTCGGCGTTGGCGAGCAGGTGGCGGGCTTCGCCGTGAACCGGGATCGCCACCCGCGGGCGGATCATCTGGTACATGCGGATCAGTTCGTCGCGCGCCGGATGGCCGGAGACGTGGACGAAATGATCCTGCTCGGTGACGATCTCGACGCCGAGCCGGGCCAGCGCGTTCTGCAGCCGGCCGATCGCCTTCTCGTTGCCGGGAATGATCCGCGACGAAAAGATCACGGCGTCGCCGGTTTCCAGCTCGACATTGGGATGATCGTCGCGGGCGATGCGAGCGAGCGCCGATCGCGGCTCTCCCTGACTGCCGGTGCAAATCATCAAAATGCGGTCGCGGGGAATATAGGCCGCCTCGTCCTCGGTCAGGAAGCGCGGCAAATTCGCGAGATAGCCGTTTTCGCGCGCCGCCTTTTCGATCCGCCACAGGGAGCGGCCGACCAACGCCACCTCGCGGCCATGGACCTTGGCGGCATGGGCGATCGTTTCGAGGCGTGCCACATTCGAGGCAAAGCAGGCCACCGCGACACGCGCGTCATATCGCCCGACCAGATCGGTCAGCGACCGGCGAAGATCGGCCTCCGATCCCGAGCTGCCGGGCCGCAGCGCATTGGTCGAGTCGCAGATCATCGCCAGCACGCCCTCGTCGCCGAGGCGGCGCAGCGCGTCCTCGTCGGCCGGCAGACCGATTAGCGGGTCGGGGTCGAGCTTCCAATCGCCGGTATGCAGCACCGTGCCGGCTGCGGTGCGCAGCACGACGGCGTTCGGTTCGGGGATCGAATGGGTCAGGGTGACGAGTTCGAGGTCGAACGGCCCGATCGAAAAGCGGCCTGACATCGGGACGATATTGATCCGGACCTTGTCGGCGAGGCCGGCCTCGACCAGTTTCGCCCGCAGTACCGAAGCAGTGAACGGCGTCGCCCAGACCGGACAGCGCAATTGCGGCCACAAATAGGGAATGGCGCCGATGTGATCTTCATGGGCGTGGGTGGCAACGATACCGAGCAGCCGGTCGCGGCGCTCGGCGATAAAGGCCGGATCGGGCATCACGACATCGAGACCCGGCTGAGAATCGTCGCCAAACGTGACGCCGCAATCGACGATCAGCCATTGGCCGGCAGCGCCGTATAGGTTCAGGTTCATCCCGATCTCGTTAGCGCCGCCGAGCGCCACGAACAACAGCGCGTTCGGGTCTTCGCCGCCGGATCGCACCGGAGACTGAAACGGAAAATCATTCATTCGTTGCTGTTTCTTTGATGGATCAGGCGCAGTCCCCACAACGTCAAATCCGGATCGACCCGGTCGATGACATCGGTCTCCTTGGCAAAAAGCGGCGCCAGACCGCCGGTCGCCACCACCCCCATCGCCTCCTCGCCGCGCTCCTCGCGGATACGCCGCACCAGCCCTTCGATCAGCCCGACATAGCCCCAAAACACGCCCGATTGCATGGCCGGGATGGTGCTGCGGCCGACCACGGTCGGCGGACGCTCGATCGAGACGCGCGGCAATTGCGCCGCCGCCATCTCCAAGGCCAACATCGAGAGATTGGGTCCCGGCGCCAAGACGCCACCGCAATAATTACCGGTCTTGTCGACAATGTCGAAATTGGTCGAGGTACCGAAATCGATGACCATCAACGGCGCCTGATAACGATGCTGCGCCGCAACCGCGTTGGCGATCCGGTCGGCTCCGACGTTCTGCGGCGGCATGTCGACATCGATCCCGATGCCGAGCTTGCAATTCGGCCGACCGACGACGAGCGGCTCGTTGTTGAAATAGCGCCGGCACAGCCCGATCAGGTTGAATGAGGCCTCTGGCACGACGTTGGCGATGATCGTCGCGTCGATGTCGCTGCAGGCGAGCCCGGCCAGCGCCATCAGCTGGGTTAGCCACACCGCGTATTCGTCGGCTGTCCGTTTCGGGTTTGTCGCGGCCCGCCACGGGGCATGCAACCGGTCGCCGTCATAGACCGCAAAGACGACGTTGGTGTTACCGGAATCGATCGCGAGCAGCATTGGGCCTCGCTAACGCGCCGGGAACACGTCGCCGGCCGAGATGCGCTGCAACCCGCCCCCGGTTTCGAGCAGCAGCGCTCCCTGCTGATCTATGTCGGCGAACCTTCCCTGCAAGATCGCGGTTTCGAGCCGCACCCGGATCGGCTCGCCAAGTCCCGCGGCGCATGCCCGCCACGCCTCGCGCACGGGACCAAAGCCCTCCGCTCGCCACCGCCGCGCCCAGGCGTCGAAGTGCCGGATGAGAGCTGCGAGCATCGCCCCGGGCGTGGGCGGCGCACAGCCCGCGCCGACAACCGAGGTCGCCGGATATTCGGCGTCGGGCGGGGCCGAGACCAGGTTGATCCCGACCCCGGCAACCAGGAAGGCGAGGTTCTCGCCTTCGCCAATTTCCGATTCGAGCAGGATGCCGGCGATCTTATGCCCGCCGACCAACACATCGTTTGGCCATTTGCAAGCCGGCTCCCCAAGGCTGGGAACGAGTTCTTGGAGCGCGTCGCCGATTGCCAACGCCACAACAAAACCAAGCTGCGCCGCACGGGCGGGCGGGCAGGCCGGGCGCAGGATCAGCGACGCGTAAAGGTTGCCGCGCGGCGACGACCAGGGGCGGCCGCGACGCCCGCGCCCGGCGGTCTGCTCCACTGCCCAGATCACGGTTCCTTCGGCCGCACCCTCACGGGCGAGCCGTGTCGCCTCGTCATTGGTGCTGCCGAGCGTCTCGCGCGAAACCAGCCGATAGGCTGCCGGGAGCAGCGGCGGCGAGGTGGTCATCGCGCGAACAGCGACGCGGCCGCGACTTCGGCGCTGCCGATGACCGGACCAGGCAGCAAAAAGAAAAACAAGGTGACCAACGCGGTGACGACCAGCACGCCCTTCAGCTCGCCGGCGATCGGCTGGTCAAAGGCGCCGGTCGGCTCGTCGAAATACATGACCTTGACGATGCGAAAGTAATAAAACGCACCGACAACGCTGGTGACGACGCCGATCACCGCAAGCCCGGTCAGCTTGGCGTCGATCGCCGCGAGAAAGATGTAGAGCTTGCCAAAGAAACCGGCGGTGGGCGGCAACCCGGCCAGGGAGAACATAAAGATCGCCAGCGCCAGCGCCAGGGCCGGATGGGTTCGCGACAGCCCGGAGAGATCGGCGATCTCTTCCAGCGCCCGACCCTGCCGGCGCATGCACAAGATCACCGCCCAAGCGCCGACGGTCATAAACAGATAGATCGCCAGATAAACCAGCACGCCGCGAATACCGGTGGCGGTGCCGGCCGCGACCCCGATCAGCGCATAGCCGACATGGCTGATCGAGCTGTAGGCCATCAGCCGCTTGATGCTGCGCTGGGCGATCGCGGCGACCGAGCCGAGGATCATCGAGGCGACCGCAATAAACACGATGATTTGCCGCCACTCGCCGATCAGCGGCCCGAACGGATCGATCATGACGCGGACGAACAAAGCAAAGGCCGCGAGCTTGGGGGCGACGGCGAAAAAGGCGCTGACCGGCGTTGGCGCGCCTTCATAGACATCGGGCGTCCACATATGGAACGGCACCGCCGAGATCTTGAAGGCCAAACCGGCGATGACAAAAGCAAGGCCGACAATGACGCCGGACGAGACCGGCGCATTCCCGGCAAAAAGGTGTGCCAGATCGGCAAAGGCGGTGGTCCCGGCAAAGCCGTAGACCAATGATAGGCCATAGAGCAGCATGCCCGACGACAAGCCGCCGAGGACAAAATATTTGAGTCCGGCTTCGCTCGACCGCGCCGAATCCCGATCCGAGCTTGCGGTCACATAGAGCGCCAGATTCTGCAGTTCAAGGCCGACATAGAGGGTGATCAGATCATTGGCCGAGATCATCACCATCATCCCGGTGGTCGACAGCATGACCAGAACCGGGAACTCGAAACGGTCGATTTTCTGCTCCTCGTTGTAGCGCAGCCCCATCAGGATCGTGGCGGCCGAGCCGGCCAGCACCAGCGACTCCATGAACCGCGAGAAGGCGTCGGTCACGAACATCCCGTAAAAACCGACGCGCCGCCCGCCGCCGAGGTCAGCGACAACCAGGACCAGGATCAGCGCCGCGATCGCGAGCCAAGACACCTCGCGGGTCGAGCCTTCGCCCCGGAACGCGCCGACGATCAACAGCGCCATCGCCAAACCGGCGAGCAATATCACGGGCAAGGCCGGCGACAGATCGGACAACGCGAGATGGGGCATTGGCAAAACCTAAGGCAGGCTCGCGCGGCGCAGACCGGCGGCATCGGTCGCGGCGTGGACCTGGGCGACGATGTGGTCGACCGAGGCGCGGATCGGCCGCAAGAACGAACTCGGATAGATCCCCATCCACAGCACCAGCAGCAACAGCGGGGCAAAGATCGCTTTTTCGCGCGGGCTCAGATCGAGAATGTTGCGCAAATCGGCCCGGGTCAGGGTGCCGAATATCACCCGGCGATAGAGATACAGCATGTACATCGGTCCGAGAAACAAGGCCGTCGCAACGAGGACGGCCTCGAGCGTGCTGACCCGGAAGGTGCCGAGCAGGATCAGGAACTCCCCGACAAAGCCGCTGGTTCCGGGCAGCCCAACCGCCGCCAAGGTGAAGACCATAAACACAAAAGCATAGGCCGGCATACGCTCAATCAAGCCGCCGAAGCGGACAATCTCGTGGGTGTGCATCCGGTCGTAGAGGACGCCGACGCACAAAAACAGCGCACCCGAAACGAGCCCGTGGCTGAGCATCTGGATGACCGCACCCTGCACCGCCTCCTGCGTCACGGCAAAGGTGCCCATCGTCACAAACCCCATATGGGCGATCGACGAATAGGCGATCAGCTTTTTCATGTCCGTTTGGGCAAGCGCTACCAGCGATGTGTAAATCACCGCGACGGCGCTCAAGACAAAAATCAGCGGCGTGAAATAATGCGAGGCGAGCGGAAAGATCGGCAGCGAGAATCGCACAAACCCGTAGCCGCCGAGCTTCAGCAGAATGCCGGCGAGAATGACCGAGCCGGCGGTCGGCGCCTCGACATGGGCGTCGGGCAGCCAGGTGTGGACCGGCCACATCGGAACCTTGATGGCAAACGAGGCAAAAAACGCCAACCACAGCCATTTCTGCAGACCAAACGAGAACAGGTCGGCGTGGTTCAGCGCATATTCGATGTCGGTCGACCCCGTACGCAGATAAATCGCCAGGATCGCCAACAGCATCAGAACGGAACCGAGCAACGTGTACAGAAAAAACTTGAAGGCTGAATAGATCCGATTTTCACCGCCCCACACGCCGATGATCAGAAACATCGGGACCAGTACGCCTTCAAAGAAAACATAGAACAGGATAAAATCAAGCGCGCAAAAGATTCCGACCATCAAGGTTTCAAGGACAAGGAAGGCAATCATATACTCCCTGACCTGGACCCTGATCACTACCCAGCTGGAGACGATCGACAAAACCGTCAGCAGCGTCGAAAGCAGGATGAAGAACAGCGAGATGCCGTCGATCCCCATGTGATAGGTGATCGTGACCCCGCCGAGAGAAATCCAATTGGCGCGCTCGACAAATTGAAAGGCTGCGGTGTTCGGATCGAACTGGACCCACAGCACGATCGACAGCGCAAAGACGATCAGCGACGTCCACAGCGCGATGAAGCGGGCGTTGCGCGCGACCACCGCGTCATCGCCGCGGACGATCAGAATAAAGAACGCGCCGATCAGCGGCACAAACGTGACGAGCGAGAGCAGCGGCCAGTGGCTCACGACGATCGCCTCTCGCTCAGCGCGGCAGCAGGTACCAGGTGACGAACGCCGCGACCCCGATCAGCATCACGAACGCGTAATGATAGACGTAGCCGGTTTGCAGCCGGCTCGCCTGTTGCGCGAGATCGCGGGTCAGCGACGCGACGCCGTTTGGGCCCAGCCCGTCGATCAACAAGCCGTCGCCCGATTTCCAAAACCCGTCGCCGAGTGCGAAAGCGCTGCGCACAAACGCCCAGTCGTAGAGTTCGTCGAAGTACCATTTGTTCAGTATGAACAAGTATAGCAGGCGAAACTGCTGCGCCAGGCGCACGGGAATGCGCGGGTCCGCGATGTAAAAAACATAAGCGGTGACGATGCCGAGAACGCCGGCGACGAGCGGCAGATAGCTGATCAACGCCGGTATGTGCTCGGCCCGCGCGAGCGCGTCGTGTTGCGGCAAGACCAGGAGGGCCGTTTTCCAAAACCCGGCGCTCTCCGAGCCGACAAAGTAATCATAGCCGAGATAACCAAAAGACCCGGCGCCGATCGCGAGCACGATCAGCGGTATGCGCATGACCCATGGGCTCTCATGGGCATGGTGCATCGCCTCTTCGCTGGCGCGCGGCTCGCCGTGGAAAGTCATGAACATCACGCGCGAAATGTAAAACGCGGTCATGAACGCGGCCAAGGTGCCGAGGGACCAGGCATAGCGGCCGACCGCAGTGCCCGAGGCCCAATCCGCGTCGATGATCGTGTCCTTCGACCAGTAGCCGGAGAAGGGCGGGATGCCGCTCAACGAGAGGGCGCCGATCCACATCGTCACATAGGTCCACGGGGTCTTGCGCCACAGACCGCCCATCCGGCGCATGTCCTGCTCGCCGCCCATCGCGTGGATCACCGAGCCGCAGCACAGAAACAGCAGCCCCTTGAAGAAGGCGTGGGTGAAGAGGTGGAAGATGCCGGCGGCGTAAGCGGAGACGGCGGCAGCGGCAAACATGTAGCCGAGCTGGCTGCAGGTCGAATAGGCGACGACCTTTTTGATGTCGTTCTGCGCCATGCCGACGCTGGCGGCGAATATGCAGGTCGTTCCGCCGATCACGCCGACAACGGCGAGTGCTGTCGGCGCGTATTCGAACAGCGGGGACAGCCGGGCAACCATAAACACTCCCGCCGTCACCATCGTCGCCGCGTGGATCAGTGCCGAAACCGGGGTCGGGCCTTCCATCGCGTCAGGGAGCCAGGTGTGCAGCGGTATCTGGGCCGATTTTCCCATCGCGCCGATAAACAGCAGGATCGAGGCGAGGGTCAGCTTGTCGACCTGCCAGCCGAGAAAATCCATGGTGGTGCCGACGACACTCGGCGCCTTGGCGAACACGGCGGGAAAATCGAGTGTGCCGAAGATCACGAAAATGGCGAAAATGCCAAGCGAAAAGCCGAAATCGCCGACCCGGTTGACCAGAAAGGCCTTGATCGCCGCGGCGTTCGCCGCTGGCCGGTCATACCAGAAGCCGACCAGCAGGTAGGACATCAGGCCCACGCCCTCCCATCCGAAAAACAGCTGAACGAAGTTGTCGGCAGTGACTAGCGCCAGCATAAAGAAGGTAAACAGGCTCAGATAAGCCATAAATCGGGGGATCGACTTGTCTTCCGCCATGTAGCCGATCGAATAGACATGGACCATCGACGAGACGATTGTGACGACCAGGATCATCACGCCGCTCAACGTATCGAGGCGGATCGACCAGCTGACATTGACCCCGCCGGCGACGATCCATTCAAATAGCGGGATGATTTGCGGCTGCGGCGCCGGCAGGATGTCGCAGCAGACGATGATGCCGAGCGCAGCCGACGCCAAGAGCGCACCGCAGGTGACAATTTGCGAGCCGCGGTCGCCGATCGCGCGGCCAAAAAAGCCGGCGATGATCGCGGCGACAAGCGGCAGAAAGACGACGGCGAGCGCCAAGGTTTCAGTCTCCAAGTCGATGAGTGCCGGGCTCACCTGGGGGCTGCCCCTCGATCGCCGCGAGCGGGCTTGTCGCGGTCATCCACGGCCTTTGCGCAGCTCGGCGGACGCGGTGCCCGAGACGTGGATGCCCGGATCATGTGTGGATGGCCCCCGCGCTGCAAGGAGCAGGTGATGTGGATGTCGGCGGTCGCTTGCGGTCATGTGTCCGGCCTTTGCTGGTGCGGTCGGGTGACCGCTGGCCCAGGTGGGATCCGCGATGGGGATCTCGATCAAGTCCGCGGGATCGGTGTCCCATTGATCCGCCAGATCTCCCCATCCCTCGGTCGACTGACGACGTCCGTTGGCACCTTCTCCTCGCAAGCCTCGCGATGCGCTTTGGTTGGCCCTCGACCTCAGACGGTAGCCACGGCTTCCCGGAAGCCGGTTTGGCGCACCATCACCGCCCAGATGATCCGCGCCATCTTGTTGGCCAGCGCCACTGCGGCTACCAAGCGTGGCTTGGTGTCGAGCAGTCGCTTGAGCCACGGATCGGTCTTGGCGCGCTTGCTGCCGAGCACCGCCTGAGCGCCGTTGATCAGCAGCCGGCGCAGGTAACCGTCGCCTTGCTTGCTGATTGCCCCCAGCCGGATCTGGCCCCCCGAGGAGCTCTGTTTCGGCACCAGCCCGAGCCACGCCGAGAAATCCCGCCCGCGGCGAAACCGCTGCGGCTGCAGTACCCGGGCAGCCATCGCGGTGCTGATGATCGGCCCGAGCCCGGGGATCGTCGCCAGCCGGCGGCTCCGCGCGTTGTCCCGGTGCCAGCGCATCAGCTGTTTGTCGACCAAGACAATCTGCCGCTCGAGCCTCGCCAGCACGCTCGCCAGGCCGAGCAGCACCGAGCGCAATATCTCCGGCACGCTGCCGGGCTCGGCCAGCATCTCGATCAGCTCCTTGACGTGCGCCGGTCCCCGGCTGACGACAACCCCGAACTCGGCCAGATGGCCGCGCAGCGCGTTGAGCAGCATGGTGCGCTGTCCGATCAGCCGGTCGCGCACCCGGTGCACCGCGGCAATCGCCTGCTCGGCCTCGCTCTTGATCGGCACAAAGCGCATCGATGGCCGGCTTACCGCCTCGCAGATCGCGGCCGCATCCGCCGGATCGGTCTTGTTGCGCCGCACGTAGGCCTTCGCATAGGCCGGCGGGATCAGCCGCACTTCGTGGCCGAGTTCGCCCAGCCGGCGCGCCCAATGATACGCCGTGCCGCACGCCTCGATGCCGATCAGACAGCGCGGCAGCTTGGCGAAAAACGGCTCGACCTGCCGGCGCTTGAGTTGCCGGCGCAGCATCACCGTACCCGCCGCGTCGACGCCGTGAACCTGAAACAGCCTCTTGCCCAAATCCAAGCCAATGGTTGTAACCTGCATGTGGATGGCTCCCTTTGTTGGACTGCAACAGCCCACCTTGGCACACCGATGCCGTTCGGGGGCCATCCACCCCATCAGGTCCGGTTCATGTGAACCGTATGTTTTCACTGGGGCCTGAACCGCGCGAACGGTTCAGTCTGAGCCGGGTCAGTTTTTTGGAATAATCTTTCGTTTAGCATCACCGCGTTAGCATCCGGTGGCAATGCTACGGTGAGGTTCCCTCACCGGGCCATGCAGCTTCGCTGCCTGCTAACGTGTAGCATTGCGCTTGGCATGTTAGCACCATGCGGATTTCCAAATTCGGCATATGGTTGCGGTCGGCGAACTGCCGATCCCTGCCCTCTGTCTTCAGGCGACCCAGTTCGCACTTGTGCTAACTTTGAGCATAAGTTGTCTGCGCAGCGGAAATGGCTACCGCCTGATAACCTCACCGGCGCCCGCGTTTCTCTCGATTTCGTCGGCGGTGTCCGCCAGTTCGACCGCCCAAAGTCGCAACTGCGCAATAACGGCTGGCTCGATCGAAGTCTTAGCTCGCTCACAGCAGCATCTGGCAAGATTTCTTAGTTCCTGCGGTTCGCGCATTTGTCTCCTCCCAAGAAAACATATGCAAGCTTCCCAAGAACGTGCGACCCCAAGATACCGTTATTTTGTGAACAGCCACTTTTCGCCCAAGTTCCGACCCAAAGGTAGCTCAAAAATTAGGCCATCGCAAGCTAAAGCCGTCTGTTTACTGCTTAGCGGAACTGGCGCATCGGGTTCGGTCGCTTCATCCCGGTTTGCCGCTCCTGCTCGTTTCGGGCTATCCGGCAGCGGGCATTGAGGAAGCGTGCGGGTATCCGATCCTGGGCAAACCTTGCCGCCGCGACGAGGTGGGGCGCCAATCCGGGCAGCCTGCGATCGGTGCGTCGGTCCGGGTTGAGCTTCGCTTCAAGGGGTCGACGTTCCCCGTTCGTTTTTCGGGTGACGCGGCAGGTGATCCGCGGTGTCGAACCAGGCGATCTGGTTCTCGGTCCACAGGTGCATGGCGGGCGCCACCGCGGCGGGATCATCGAGGGTAGCGATGCTGACATCGACGAGAGCCGGGTTGGCGACGGCTTCCCAGGTGAGCGGCGTACCGCACCGGCCGCAGAAACAACGAATCGCTTTGGGCGAGGATCGATAGGCAACCGGGGTTCCGGTGGCTACTGCGAAACCGGCGCGCGGTACGGTCAGCCAAGCTACGACCGGGGCGCCGTGGGCATGCCTGCACGTCCGGCAGTGGCAATAGAGCGCCTCGACGGGGGCGGCGTCGATGCGATAGCGTATGTCGCCGCACAGGCAGCCGCCGGTCAAAATCTCCGGCATTTCCTCGCCTCTTCCGCTGTCGCCTCGGTCTCCGTGAAACTCAGGGTGCCGAGCGTGTGTTTCCCAGACATCGACCCTGACGGAGAGTCCGCCCGATGACAATCGACATTGTGGCTATACAACCTTTGATTGCATTGATTGCCGGCATCCTGATTTTGCTGGTACCGCGAATCCTCAACTACGTCGTTGCGATCTATTTGATTATTATCGGAGTCATGGGTCTGTGGCCCCATATACTTCTCCACTTCACCCACTAAAACCGGCTGTGTCCCGTAAGACCAGCAGCCCATCATCGGCTCATGCTCTAAACTTAGCCGGAGTTTGAGGACGTCAGGCCCATTGACATCGGAGAAAGCGGAGTCGAGCTTGTCGTCGTACCGCCGTGCAAGGCCGCGCGCCGGGCCGTCGGTCAGCTGATGCTGGGCGGTGCCGGGCACGACGATCGGCCAGCGACGATGGACATTCGCGTCGATCCCGCCCGGGATGACGATCTGGCCCGACGCGTCGAGGGTCCGCCCGGCGCCGATCGCGGCGAGGCTGCCAGGCGCGCCGATCTTGCCCGATGCGACGCCGATATCCGCCGGCTCCGCCCCCAACGGCAATACTTCGAGCCCGTTGGCGACGACGCGGTCCACCATGCCACCCTCCTGCGTTCGCTCGCTAAATCAGGCGACGCGGTAGCGGTCGATCGTGGATTTGGCGAATTTGAGGCCGAGGCCTGGGGCGGTCGGCATGATCAGCTCGCCGTTTTGCTGCTGCGGCACCTCCTCGAACAGCGGCATCAGCCACGGCATGTATTCGACCGTCAGCCCGTTCGGGACCGCGCCGATCAGATGGACATGAACCTCCGGGATCAGGTGGCTGACGACCGGCAGGTTGAACGCCTCGGCCATGCCGGCAACCTTCATCCATTGGGTGATGCCGCCGACCCGCACCAGATCGATCATCACGACATCGATCGCGCGGGCCTCGACCATGTGGCGGAAAGGCACGATGCCCCAGACGTATTCACCACCGGCGACCGGCGTTGAGAGTGCCGCGGTGACGCGCGCGAGGCCGGCGAAATCGTCGGCGGTCGTCACGTCCTCGAGCCAGAAGAGGCCAACGCCGGCATCCTCGACGCGGCGGCCAATGTCGATCGCCTGCTCTGGGCGCCAGCGCTGGTTGATGTCGCACATCAATTTGATGTCGGGGCCGATCGCCTCGCGCACCCGCCGCATGCGCTCGACCTCTTTGGCCGGCGTGGTCTCGCCGGGGAGCGCCAGTTGGGTCTTCATCTCGCGCCAGCCGCGGTCCTTGAGGGTGGCGGCAGCCTGAACCACCCGGTCGAGCGTAAGACCACGCATCAGCGCGCCGCTGGCGTATGTCGGGACCCGGTCGCGCGCCCCGCCGAGCAGTTTCCACAACGGCAGGTTCATCGATTTGGCGCGCAAATCCCACAGCGCGGTGTCGATCGCCGAGACTGCGAGGTTGAAGATGCCGCCCGGCCCGGCCGAGCCCGCCGCCGCGCGCAATTTGGCGGTGACCGCCTCGACCCGCACCGGGTCCTCGCCGACAGCGAGGGCACCCAATTCCTCGACCGCGCGCTTCAGGCTGCTGGTCAGAGCGCCGCCAAAATAGGTGGCGCCGACACCGATGGCGCCGTCATCGGTCTCGACTTCGAGGGTGACGATCGGTCGAGTGCCGCTTGGGTTTTCCGCCGCGCCGGCGAGCGGCTCGTCGGCCGGGAGCGCCACGATATTGGCGCGGATGCCGGTGACTTTCATCAGATCAGTCCTTTGACTGTCAGAGCCGCCCGCGACCACCGTCGCCCCCGCGAACGCGGGGGCCTAGGGCGAGCGGTAGAACGGTTGCTCCGGGTTCCCGCTTTCGCGGGAATGACGAACAAAAGGGTGCTGCCTCGAGCATATCACTCTAATTACGGTAGCTCGGGCCGATCCGGTCGAGCAGCCGCAGCAACGCAGGCCATTCACGTTGACCCTGGAGGCGCGGCATGTTGCCGGCGAACTGCGCGGCTTGGCGCTCGCAGGTGTCGGGTGATGGGACCACCATTTTGGCGCCGGACGCGACCGCGGCCTGAATTTTCAGCTGCGCTTCCGCCGAGCGCTCGAAATGGTAGGTCAGCGAAAATGCCTCGGCGACGTTGCGGCCGGTCGCCAACAGGCCGTGATTGCGCAATACTAGAACCGGGTGGTTGGCGATGCTCTGCTGCAGCCGCTCGCGCTCATCCATGTCCAGGGAGACGCCTTCGTAATCGTGGTAGCCGAGCCGGTTATAGAAACGCATCGCCCATTGGGAGAGCGGTAGCAACCCCTCTTCGAGAGCGCCGACCGCGATGTCGGCCTCGGTATGGGTGTGGACCACGCATTCGACATCGGGGCGGCCCAGGTAAATCGCGCCGTGAATGACGACGCCGGCGTTGATCGGCTCATATTCAGACGGCTCGATCAGCCTGCCGTCCATGTCGACCTTTAAGAGGTTCGAAGCGGTGATCTCGTCGAACATCAACCCGGAGGGGTTGATCAGCATCTGGTCGGTGGTGCCGGGCACCCGCGCCGAGTTATGGGTCAACACGAGGTCGTCCCAGCCGAAATGATGGATCAAGCGATAGCAGGCGGCGAGATCGACCCGCACTGCCCATTCCTCCCGGCTGATATGCGCCGGTCGGCGCGAGATGTTGGCTTCGAGCGTGTCCATTGTATTTCTTGCTCCATCGGTTCGGAGTTTCAGGAATTGTGATGTCGGCAGATTTTGTATCCCCTGCTACGGCACCGTCGCAACAACCCCGGCAAGCTGAAGAGCTTCGGTAATGTCGGCACCGACGTGGCGTTTGCGGCGCTCGCGCCGGCGCGGCTTACGCCGGCGAAGGGGTCAGCGCAACCGCGGCCTCGGTGGTCAGCAGCAGAAAAGTAAAGGTCTCCTGCAGATAAAGGCGAACGGCGCTGTCGGAGTGGGAGAGATAGCCGATCGAAAAATCCTGGCCGATATGCAGATCGAAATCGCCGCCGCGGGTCGTCAGCACAAAACCGCCGGTGATCGCCGGCGCCCAGATGATCTCGGTCTCGACTAGCCGATGCAGGTGCTGCAGCACCGGGTATCCGTGGTCCCGGGCCTCGGCGACGGCGGTATAGGGTTCGGCGCCCAGCACCACCGAATAGGGGCCGTTGACGCCGACCAGACGCAATTCGCTCAAAGCATGAGCGATCGCGTCGGGGTAGTTCGCCACGTCGGTCGGGAGGGTCACTGCCGGGTTGCTGGCGCCCTGGCGGATGCCCTCAATGCCACCCGCCTGATAGCCCTCGAAGATCGCGCCGTCCTCGGCAAAGGCGATCTTTTTGGCGGCGTCCTTGGCGGGCTGCCAGTCCGAATCATTGGCGCCGCGCTCGACATCGTCGATCATCTGGCGATCGAGTTCGAACGGCACGCGCAATTCGACCAACGACTTGACCTCGCGCTGGCGGGCAATGATGCCGTCGCCTGGGGCGGCAATCGTGCGCAGGTGACCAGTGCCGACCGCTGACAGCATGCTGCCGGCCGGCCCTTGCACATCGACGACGCGCCGCCCCGCCAGATATCGCTTCAACGTGCGGGAGGCTTCCTCCTCGATCTGCGCCCAAGCGGCGTCTGAAATCGGGGCCAGCTCGCGATGCAGATTATTCATAAAAACGGCCTCTCTTCAGGTCTTCAAGGAGCCGATGCCGAGCGAACCATCGGCCGCTGACGGATTGGGTTGTGGAGCTTCGGGTGCCGGCGGCTTCGGCCCGTCTACCGGCACATTTTCGAGAAAGTCGGCGGTCGGCACGAAGAACAGATTGCCGGTGATGGCGCGGCTGAAGTCGAGAATGCGGTCGTAATTGCCCGGCGGCTTGCCGATGAACATATTTTCGAGCATCTGTTCGATGGTGCGCGGTGAACGCGCGTAGCCGATGAAATAGGTGCCGAAATCGCCCTTGCCGACCTCGCCGAAGGGCATGTTGTCGCGGATGATTTTTATCTCTTCGCCACCTTCGACGATCTTGGTCAGCTCGTTATGCGCGAAGCTTGGCTTGACCACAGCGTCGAGCTCGATATTGGTCAGCTTGGTTCGGCCGATGATGCGTTCCTGCACCTCGGTCGGCAATGCGTTCCACGCATCGAGGTCGTGCAGATATTTCTGCACGATTACATAGCTGCCGCCGGCGAATGCCGCGTCCTCGTCACCGACGAGGGTGGCGTCCAGTGCCGCCTGACCGTCCGGGTTCTCGGTGCCGTCGACAAAACCCAAAAGATCGCGCTGATCGAAAAAGCTGAAGCCGTGAACCTCGTCGGCGACCGCGGCGACATCGCCGATCCCGTTCATGATCTGGCTCGCCAGCTCGAAGCACAAATCCATGCGCCGCGCGCGGATGTGGAACAAAATGTCCCCGGGGGTCGCGATCGCTTGGCGCGCGCCGGAGCGGAATTCGCGAAATGGATGCAGCTCGGCCGGCCGCGGAACGCCGAAGAGGCGGTCCCAAACCTCCGATCCGAAGGCGACAATGCAGGACAGCCGACCTTTGAGATCGCGGAACCCGACCGCGCGCAAAAGATTTGCCATGTTGGCGCATAGAGAGCGTATCGCGGTCTCGGTCTCCGGTCCTGGGTTGACCGTGACAACCAGAAAAATCGCGGCCGGCGTCAGCGGCGTCGCCACCGGCTGCGGTAACGCGCTTGCCTGCCCCGCCTGTCCAGGCGTGGTCATTCAGTCAGTCTCCGTCGGGTGGTTCCCTCGCAAGGCGCTGTATCGGCCGGTGAGGCCGCCGCCCTCCCGCACGCGACCATGCGACAGACGAGCGGCACGCGCAAGTGGACGATATGGGATCGCGATATGCGCGAGGCGGGCTCAGCCGGCGCGGCGCTGCCGCCCCGCGCGGATGACCGCCAACCGGCCTTCCCGCCACAGGCAGTCGACCACGGCAAAGCCGGCCTCCCGGATCGCCTGCAGTTGGGCGTCGATCCCGCCGATCAGACCGAACAGATCGTAGTCGAGAAAGACGCCATCGGGCTTCAGCACCCCGGCAACGCCGCGATAGCAGGTGGCGATCTGTCCTAAATCCCGCAGGTTGTGGATCGCGATCGCCGAGACCGCGAGGTCGAACGGGCCGCCGAGCCCCGTCGTCCATGCCGGGTCGCGCAGATCGCCGACCGCGTATTTCACCCGCCCGGAATCCGCCGCCAGGCGGTAGCGGGCCTGATCGAGCATCGGCTGCGAATAATCCTGCAAGGTGACGACGGCGCAGGGAAAGACGCTCAGAACCTCCTCGGTTACGACGCCATAGCCGCCGCCGACATCAAGCACTGTTATTTCTGCATCGGCCGCAAAGGGCGCCGCGGCGAGCATTTGCCGCAAGCGCAGGCGCCGCTCCTCGTCGCGGGTGATGTCGCGCGCGATCCATTCGTCGACATAGTCCTGCGAATGCCAGTCGTGATGATCGACCGCAATTCCGTCATTCGCCGAAATCATGACCCGCCCTCCCGTTCAGCGCAGCGCAAAGCCGAGAACATCCAACGCCTCGCGGATGCGGTCCCGGCCGTGCAACGATGCCACCGTCCTGACCCGCGTCGTCGCCTGCTGCGTCCAGTCGATTTCGGGCATCCGCTGCTCGCGCTGAAACGCGCGGATGCGCTCGTCATATTCGACAAAGGCTTCCGATTGCCCGGCGGCGGAATATTGCTCGCGGTGCAGCACGGCGCGCCGCGGCAGGCGCGGCTTGACCCCGGTCGCTACCGCCGGGTCGGGATAGCCGACGCACATGCCGAACAGCGCCATCACATGCGGGGGCAGGCCGAGTTCGACGGCGACCTCCTCCGGGTGGTTGCGCATCGCCCCGATCAGGACCTGGCCCAACCCAAGAGACTCGAGCGCGACGGCGGCATTTTGCGCCGCCAGCGCCGCATCGACGACGCCGACGATGAACGGTTCGAGGTAGTCGAGGCCGTCGAGCACGATCTGCCGCTGCTCGGCCGCGAGGCGCAAGCGGGCGAGATCGACGCACCAGACGAGGTAAAGCGGGCACTGCACGATGTGCTTCTGACCTGATGCCAATCCGGCAAGCCGCGCCTTGCGCGCCGGATCTTCAATGGCGATGACGCTCCAGGTCTGCAAATTGGACGAGGTCGAGGCCGATTGCGCGGCGGCGACAAGGCATTCCAGGGTGCCTTCGGGCAGCGGATCGGGCAGATAAGCGCGCACCGAGCGATGCGCCAGGATCGTCTTGAGCACCTCGTTCCACGGACCCGTCGCGATTGCACCATCGCGATAGCTGGCGCCGATAAGCGCCTCCGGCGTCACCAGCGGCTCGGCCGCCGGAGAGGAATCCAATGCCACCTCGTCCCCCTCATCCCGTATATTGACGGTCGAGAGCTTGCGACGGCTGTTCCATTGTGACAACCAGAAGATCGCACAACCTGCAATGACGGAGTGGAGCCAGATGGCGCGCTACGATTTCGACCTGTTCACGATTGGCGCCGGCTCCGGCGGGGTTGCCGGCTCGCGCCGGGCCGGCGGCTATGGCGCGCGGGTCGCGATCTGCGAGGAAAGCCGGGTCGGCGGCACCTGTGTCATGCGCGGCTGCGTGCCGAAAAAGCTGTTGGTCTACGGCGCGCAATTCGCCGATGCCTTTGCCGACGCCGCCGGCTTTGGCTGGAACGTGCCGGTGCCGAGCTTTGATTGGCCGAGCCTGATCGCCGCCAAGAACAAGGAGCTCGACCGCCTGGAACAGATCTACCGGACGATGCTGAAGAACGGCAAAGTCGAGCTGATCGAAGGGCATGGCGTCGTCACCGACCCGCATACGGTCGAGATCGACGGCCGCACCTACACCGCCGACAAGATCATGATCGCGACGGGCGGCCATCCGACGGTGCCCGACATCCCCGGCATCGAGCATGTGATCTCGTCGAACGAGGCGCTCGATTTGCCGAGCCTGCCGCGGCGCATCGTCATCGTCGGCGGCGGCTATATCGCGGTCGAATTCGCCGGTATTTTCAGAGGGTTCGGATCGGAGGTCGTCGAGATCATCCGGCGCGAGGATTTGCTCTACGGTTTTGACGACGACCTTCGGGTGGCATTGGCGCAGGAGATGCGCACCCGCGGCATCGAACTGCGTACCCGCACCCAGGTGGCGCGCATCGAAAAGTTCGCGCACGGCTATTCGGTGTTCACGACGCACGGCCAGGAAATCTCCGCCGATGTCGTCATGTATGCGACCGGCCGCAAGCCCAATACCCGCGGCCTCGGGTTGGCTCAGATCGGGGTCGAAATGAATCACGAGGGTGCGGTCGTCGTCGATGAGTGGCAGCGCTCGACCGTGCCCAACATCTACGCCGTCGGCGACGTGACTGACCGGCTGAATTTGACGCCGGTGGCGATCGCCGAGGGCCGCGCCATCGCTGAGACCCTCTACAACGACAACCCGGTCAAGATGGACCACGCCGATGTGCCGACCGCGGTGTTCAGCCAGCCGCCGATCGGCACCGTCGGCCTGACCGAGGAAGAGGCGTGCCGCATATACGGCGAGATCGACGTCTACAGCGCGCGCTTCCGGCCGATGAAGAACACCCTTTCCGGGCGCGACGAGCGCACCCTGATGAAGATCATCGTCGATGCAGCAAGCGACCGGGTGGTGGGCTGCCACATGCTCGGCCCCGACGCGCCGGAGATCGCTCAGGGCCTTGCGATCGCGGTCAAATGCGGCGCGACCAAAAAGCAATTCGACCAGACCGTCGGCATCCACCCGAGCGCGGCTGAGGAATTCGTCACCATGCGCGAAAAAACCGTTCGCCCGACGAAATTGGCGGCGGGGTAGGAGAGACGCTCTTGCGATCGGCTAGCACGGGATCGCATTCGACGTATCAGCGGCTCCGTTGTCTCTGCTGGATTTAAGGGTTGTGCCTGACGGTACAGACTTCTGGCCCCATTTTGTCGGGTTCTCATTGCTAGGTGTGCTAAGGCGTGTTGTCAATCATTATGGGTCCACGCGTAACACGTGTCTAGATTGAAGACATGTGTAGTAAAAGAGTCTACATCGGCAATACATTATGTGATTCGATAATCGCCGCTTCGTCGAAGCCGTGCTCTACCGATACCGCGCGGGCATTCCGTGGCGCGACCCCTGGTTGGGCTAGGGGCAGGCTCTGCCGGAGCGTTTCGGGGATTGGAAGAATCCCCACCGGCGCTTTAGTCGCTGGGCCAAGAACGGGATGTGGCAGAGCGTGTTCGAGCCCTTGGCCG